>Ga0247825_10000212_pt1 | contig 34975 bp, 36 predicted proteins | sample 13C_Vanillin_Day_FD_194413 | JGI IMG/M metagenome (GOLD analysis project Ga0247825, IMG submission 194413) | Soil microbial communities from agricultural site in Penn Yan, New York, United States - 13C_Vanillin_Day48 | ecosystem: Environmental > Terrestrial > Soil > Agricultural land | place... | reverse complement strand
AAGTTCACGTACCAGTCCTCGCGCATCGGATAGAGCGTGAAGTGTCCCGCGTCCTTTACCGGGCCGATGGGGCAGATCCACACCGGCCACAGGCCGATGGTCCTCTGGTAGAAGTCGAGGAACTCGGCGGCGCGCGAGATCGGAATATCCACGTCCTGGATCACCGACTCGGAATGCACCCGCAGCAGCTTTTCCACCTTCTTCGTCAGGCCGATGCGGCTGTTCCAGCGCATGATCCTGGTGTAGTGGCGTGATCCCAGCCGGTTCTTCCCGAAAACGAATCTGCGAACAAAGGCGTTCTGGGCGAAGACGTTCTTCGAGCACCAGAACCAGTCGGTGTCCCAGCGCCAGATGTAGTCGTGCGCGCTCAGGTAGTCGTCCTGCCGCGCTGGAATCGATCGATAGTAGATCTTGTCGAAGGTGTAGTCGCTGGTATAGGGCGCCTTGTCCGTGAAGCGGCCCAGCGTGATGAACATGGCCTTCGGCGAGAACACGGTGCCGTCGACGAAGTCGGCGCCGCCGGCGCGCAGGCGCTTCTCGAGCTCGCTGAAGTACAGGCGGCCATCGAAGAAATCGAGGTGCTCCAGGCGCACGTAGGGCTTCACCGGCGCGGTCTTCGCCTTGACACGCAGCGCGTAGCCCAGCGTGCCGTACGAGTTGGGAAAGCCAAAAAACAGGTCCGCGTGCTCGTTGTCGCGCGTGGCGGTCACCACACGCCCGTCGCCGAGCAGCACGTCGAGCTCGAGCACCGTGTCGTGCACCAGGCCATGGCGATGCGAGGATGACTCGATGCCGACGCCGGCGAGCGCGCCGCCGAGCGTGATGGTCTTCAGCTGGGGAACAACCGCCGGCATGACGCCGCGCGCGAGGCACGCCGCGGTCAGGTCTTCGTAGGTGACCATGCCCTCGGCCTCGACCCAGCCGGCTTGCGCATCGACGGCCAGCACGTCGCGGAAAGCCGAGACGTCCAGGCGCCGCCGCGGCGCGGCCACCCGATCCCTGAACAGGTTGGACGTCTCCTTGGAGAGGCTTACGGCGCCGCTGCCGGCCCTAAGCTGCGCGGCCAGAGCTTCTTTTTTCCTGGTATGCGGGTTCAGGTTCGTAGAGGAAATCCCGGGTCATCGGGTAGCCCGTCATCGAGACGTTGCCCTTGGAGAACACGATCTGGAACAGATGCGTGCGCCCGGTGAGCGAGCGGAACATCTCGGCGCAGCCGTAGAGGTACACGCGCCAGATGCGCCGGAAGCGCTCATCGAAGCGCCGGGGATCCAGCGCGCGCGCCTTCTCCCAGTTGCGGTCGAAGCGCTCGGCCCAGTGGTCGAGCGTCAGCGCGTAGTGCCGGCGCAGGTTCTCGACGTCCAGCACCTCCAGGCCGCACTTCTCCATCTCGACGATGACGTCCGCGAGGCTCGGGATCCAGCCGCCCGGGAAGATGTACTTGCGGATGAAGAAGTCGGTGTCCATGCGGCCGACGTGGCCGATGAAGTGCAGCAGGCCAATGCCGCCCTTCTTGAGATAGCTCGCGTGGGCGCGGATCACTTCGCCGAGCTGGTCGCGCCCGGCGTGCTCCAGGCAGCCGATCGACGCCACCTTGTCGAACTGCCGGCCGGCGTCGCGGAAGTCGCCGTGCATCTGCACCGCGGCACCCAGGCGGCGGCTCTCCACCTGCTTGCGTGCGTGCTCGGCCTGCGAGCCGGTGGTGTTGATCGCGGTCACCTTCGCGCCGTACTGCTCGGCGGCATACAGCAGGAAGCCGCCGAAACCGCTGCCGACGTCCACCACCTCCTCGCCCGGCTTGAGGCAGATCTTGCGCGCAACGTGCTCGGCTTTGTTGTGCTGCGCCTCCTCGAGCGTGCGCGTACCGTCTTTCCAGTATGCGCACGTGTAGAACATGTACGGATCGTCGAGCCAGAGCTTGTAGAACTCCGGCCCCAGGGCGTAGTGGAACTCGGCGTTCTTCTGGGCCTGCGTGCGGCTCGCATTGCGGTGCAGGAGCTCGTGCCACCGGTTGAGCAGCTTCACCGGCACGGTAGGCTGGTCGGCGCCGCCTTCCATCCCGGCGGCCAGCGCCTTCGCCAGGCTGCCCTCGATGTCGGCCTCGCCGTCGAAATAGGCCTCGAGGATGCCGAAGTGGCCGAAGAGCGCCGCGCGCCGCTCGGCGCGGGCGGTGTTGAAAATCAGCGTGAAGGCCGGCGGCTGCTCGGAATTGCAGTACTCCCCGCCGGCCGCGAACCGCACGCGGAATGGGATCGAGGTGGCCTTCCCGGCCCGGTCCAGCAGGGCTCTAAGGGCGCCTAGCATGTGAAGATTTTACCGTTTCGATCGCGGCGAGGATCCGCTGTTCCGATTTCGGCCCGAACCCGCCCAGGGTTCGCAAGCGCCCGGCCCGGACGGCCTGCTCCAGCTCGGCCAGCGACCCCACGCCCAGCTTGTCGTAGAACACGCGCACCCGCTTGGGCCCGATGCCCGGCAGGCGAAGCAGGTCAGTGATACCCGGGGGGTAGGCCTTGCGCAGCTTTTCCAGCATGGCCGCGGTCCCGGTGGCAAAGATCTCCCGCAGCTTCGCTTCCAGTTCGGCGCCGATGCCAGGCATCTTGGGCAGTGGCTCCCCGGCCGCGAGCAGCGCCGGGACATCGTAGCCCGTGCCGCGCAGCTCACGCGCGGCGTTGCGGTACGCGAGCACGCGGAAAGCGTTGCCGTCTCCGAGCTCGAGCAGGTCGGCGATCTCCTCGAATACGCGCGCGAAGTCTTCGTTCCTCAGCCACGCGCCGGAAGGAGGATCAGCGCCCGGTACGGCCATCACGTGGCGGATGCTGGAATATGCGCATGAAAAGACCGGTCAATTTTGCCAGCGTACTCTTCATTGCCGCCGTGCTGGGCCTGTGGACCTGGCAACATGTTCCGGCAGCGGGCCCCCTTCCCACTGTCGAGCGCACGGCGCTGCGCTAGGCCACGTCCGAACGGCGCATGACACTCGGCCGGGTACTTGCATGGTCCTCCGTCGAAAGGACGGGTCCATGAAGATCTGCGTGTACGGGTGTCCGGGTCGGGGCGGCGAAAACGAGCCACATGTCTTCTACCTCGGCGGGCGACGGCTGCCGGTAATCGCCATCCTGGAGCGCTGGAAGGACACCGGGCATCGCTATTTCGAGGTGAAAGCCGAGGATGGCCGCTGCTTCCTGCTGCGCCATTCTCCCACCTCGGATCATTGGGAGCTGGCGCGGGTACACCGGACGCCGCGCCCCCGGCCGGCCGTGGGATTCCTCCACCGGTAAGAATTAGAATCGGGGGTCTGACCCCCGCCTCTCTTTCAAGCCTGCGGCACTATCTTGCGCCGCTCCTGGCGCCGCGCAGCGTGGCCCTGCTGGGGGCGAGCGAGCGCGAAGGCTCGCTGGGCAGGATCGTCTGGCGCAACCTGGCCGCGGGCGGCCTGCGCGGCGAGTTGTACCCCGTGAACCCCAAGCACCGGGCCGTGTTCGGCAAACCGGCGTTCGCCTCGCTGAAAAGACTTCCCTCCCGTCCCGACGTTGCCGTCGTGGCCACGCCGGCGCGCACCGTGCCGGGCATCATCGCGGAGGCCGGCGAAGCGGGGATCAAGGCGGCTATCGTGCTCTCCAGTGGCTTTGGCGAGACCGGTGCGGCCGGCCACGCCCTCCAGCGGGAAATGCTCGATGCCGCCCGGTCGCATGGCGTGCGCATCCTGGGTCCCAACTGCATCGGCCTGATGCGCACCGACGTGGGGCTGAATGCCAGCTTTGCGCGCACGCCGGCGCGCTCGGGGACGCTCGCGCTGGTGTCGCAGTCGGGCGCCATCTGCGGCGCCCTGCTCGACTGGGCGCACGCCGCCGGCGTGGGCTTCACGAGCGTGGTGTCGCTCGGCGCGGCGGCCGACGTTGACTTTGGCGAGATCCTGGACTTCCTGGTCGCCGACGCGGCCACCGAGGCGGTGCTGCTCTATGTGGAAGGCATCCGCGATGCCCGCCGCTACATGTCCGCGCTGCGCGCGGCGGCGCGCGTCAAGCCGGTGGTCGCGCTCAAAGTCGGCCGTTATGCGACCGGCTCGAAGGCCGCCTCCAGCCACACGGGTGCGCTGGTGGGCGCCGACGACGTCTTCGATGCCGCGCTGCGCCGCGCCGGCACGGTGCGCGTGAAGACCTACACGCAGCTGTTTGCCGCCGCCCGCATCCTCGCCACGCCGCGCTTCCCGCAGGGCGAGCGTCTGGCCATCCTCACGAACGGCGGCGGCCCGGGCGTGGTGGCCGCGGACAGCGCGAGCGAGAACGGCGTGCCTCTGGCTTCTCTTTCCTCCGCCACGATCGAAGCCCTCGACGGCAAGCTCCCCCCGCAATGGTCGAAGGGCAACCCCATCGACATCATCGGCGACGCGCCGGCAGAGCTGTTCGGCACCGCGACCGCCGCGGCGCTGGCCGACCCGAACGTCGATGGGCTGCTCGTCATGTACTCGCCGGTGGCCGTCACCGCACCTGAGGCGGCGGCGAGCGCCGTGGCGCAAGCAGCGCGCGGCCACGACAAGCCGGTGCTCGCCGCGTGGCTCGGCGACCTTGGCGATCGCGAAAGCCGGGCGCGCCTCGAGGCTTCGGGCATCGCCAACTTCTATACGCCGGAGAACGCGGTGGAGGCTTTTTCCATTCTCTGCGCCTACCGCCGCAACCAGGCGCAGCTGATGGAAGCTCCCCTCGCCCGCGAAGCCGACGAGCCGCCCTCCGACCTCGGCAGGGCGAGTTCGATCTTCAGGGAAGCGGTAAAGCAGGGGCGCACGCTGCTCACCGAGCACGAAGCCAAGGCATTGCTCGCGGCGTTCGGCCTGCCGGTGCCGCCCACCGTGGTGGCAAAAACAAAAGAGCAGGCTGTCGAGGCCGCGCGCGGCATCGGCTTCCCGGTGGTGATCAAGATCCACTCGCCCGACATCACGCACAAGAGCGACGTCGGCGGCGTGCGCCTCAACCTGCAGAACGCCGACATGGTGAGTTCCGCGTTCGACGACATGATGCGCCATGTGAAAAACCTGCGCCCGCAGGCACGCATCGAGGGCGCGGTGGTGCAGCCGATGCTGCGCTTTCCGCACGCACGGGAAGTGCTGGTGGGCGTCGCGACCGACCCGGTGTTCGGGCCGGTGATCTCGTTCGGCGCGGGCGGCGTGTCGGTCGAGGCGGTGCGCGACACCGCGCTTGCGCTACCGCCGCTCAATGCGCCACTCGCCCGCGAGCTGATGGCGCGCACGCGCGTGCATCGCCTGCTCGCGGGCTACCGCGACGTGCCGGCGGCCGACTTCGACGCGCTAACGGACATCCTGCGCGGCGTGTCGCGCATGGTATGCGCGGCGGCCTGGATCAAGGAGATGGACCTCAACCCGGTGCTCGCCCATCCCGGTGGCGCCGTCATCGCCGACGCCCGCGTGGCGATCGACCCGCAGTGGCGAGAGCCGCCGCCGGAGGCCCGCCGTTATTCGCACATGGCGATCCATCCCTATCCCACCGAGCTCGAGGGCGAGCTCACCTTGCGCGACGGGCGCAAGGCGCGCGTGCGGCCGATCCGCCCCGAGGACGCCGGGCGGGAGCTGCGCTTCTTCGCCGGGCTGTCCGACCGCTCGCGCTACCATCGCTTCATGCAGCACCTGCCCACGCTGCCGCCGCGCATGCTGGCGCGCTTCACGCAGCTCGACTATGACCGGGAGCTGGCGCTCGTGGCCCTCGATCCCGGGCAAGAGGAGTTCATCGCGGTCGGTCGCTATGCGCCAGGTCCCGAAGGCAGGACCGCGGAGTTCGCGCTCACCGTGGCCGACGACTGGCAGGCGAAGGGCCTGGGCCGCGCCTTGCTTGCGCGCCTGTGCGACACGGCGCGCGCTGCCGGCTACGAGGCACTGTACGGCCACGTGCTCTCGGACAACCTGGAGATGCTCGAGCTCGCGGCGCGCATGGGTTTTGAGGCGGTGGCACGCGATGGCAATGAAACCACCGTGGTGCGGCGATTGAGATAGACGATTGGGCGCATTGCGATTTTCCATTTGATCTATCGAGGCCTGCGCACTAGGCTCGAGGCTCTACGCAGCAGATTCCTAGGAGGATATGCATGAAACCCCTGAAAGGCACCCAGACGCACGACAATCTGAAGGCCGCGTTTGCCGGCGAATCGCAGGCCAACCGGCGCTACCTGTACTTTGCGGCGAAGGCCGACGTGGAAGGCCACAACGACGTCTCGGCGCTGTTTCGCTCGACCGCCGAGGGCGAGACCGGGCACGCGCACGGGCACCTGGAGTACCTGGAGGTGGTGGGCGACCCGGCGACCAACCTGCCGATCGGGCGCACGCGCGAGAACCTGAAGGCGGCGGTGGCGGGGGAGACGCACGAGTACACCGACATGTACCCCGGCATGGCGAAGCAGGCGCGCGACGAGGGCTTCGGCGAGATCGCCGACTGGTTCGAGACCCTGGCCAAGGCCGAGCGCAGCCACGCCAACCGGTTTCAAAAGGCCCTGGACGGCCTGTCTGACTAGGGAAGATCGGGAATAGTCGCCCCCGCGAAGGCGGGGGCCTATTCTTCCCCTATGAAAAAACATGGGTCCCCGCGTTCGCGGGGACGGCGAAACGCCGCTTTCTCAGAGGTTCCCTGATGCGCGAAGGATCGCTCGAAGCGCCGACCCGGCATCCGCTCGCCTGGAAAAGCCCGGAATTCTGGGACCAGGCGAAGGCCGAGAAGGAGCTCGAGCGCATCTTCGACATCTGCCACGGCTGCCGCCGTTGCGTCAGCCTGTGCACCGCCTTCCCCACCCTGTTCGACCTCGTGGACGAGTCCTCGACCATGGAGGTCGACGGGGTGAAGAAGGAGGACTACTGGAAGGTCGTGGACCAGTGCTACCTCTGCGACCTGTGCTACATGACGAAGTGTCCGTACGTTCCGCCGCACCCCTGGAACGTCGACTTCCCGCACGTCATGCTGCGCGCCAAGGCGATCAAGTTCGAGAAAGGCCTCAAGTTCCGCGACCGGATGCTCTCGTCGACCGACGCCATGGGCAAGCTCGCCGCGATCCCGGTGGTCGCGCAAACAGTGAATTTCATGAATCGAAATTCGCTGGCGCGCGGCGCAATGCAGTCGATGCTCGGCGTGCACAAGGACCGGGAATTACCTCCCTACGCGCCGAAGAAGTTCAGAAGTTCTGCAAAGCGTTCTTCTGATTTCCCGGTGCGCGACGGCCCCAAGACCCCGGGCAAGGTGGCAATTTTCTCCACCTGCTACGTGAACTACAACGAGCCCGGCCTGGGGCACGACCTGCTCGCCATCCTCGAGCACAACGAGGTTCCGTACGTCATCGTCGAGAAGGAGGCTTGCTGCGGCATGCCGAAATTCGAGCTCGGCGACCTCAAGGCGGTTGATTCGCTGAAGCAGAAGAACATGCCGGTGCTGGCGAAGTACGCCAGGGAAGGTTACGCCATCGTCGCGCCCGTGCCCTCCTGCGCGCTGATGTTCAAGCAGGAGCTGCCGCTCATGTATCCGGATGATCCGGAAGCAGCGGCGGTGCGCGACGCGATGTGGGACCCTTTTGAATACTTCGTTTCCAGGAGAAAGGATGGGCTGCTGAAGACCGACTTCAAGCAGCCGTTGGGCAAAATCTCGTATCACATCCCCTGCCATTCGCGCGTGCAGAACATGGGGCAGAAGACGCGCGAATTGCTGGAGTCGGTGCCCGGCACCGAGGTGAAGACCGTCGAGCGCTGCTCGGGCCACGACGGCACGTGGGGCGTGAAGGAAGAGTATTTCGAGAACTCCATGAAGATCGGCCGACCGGTATTCCGGCAGATGGCCGAGCCGCGGCCCGACTACGTCAGCTCCGACTGCCCGATCGCCGCGCGCCACATCATGCAGGGCATGGCCGAAGAGCGCGGCAAGGCGGAAAAAGCTCACCCCCTCACCCTCATCCGCAAGGCCTACGGGGTCTAGAAATAGGGACAGACCCCATTTCTGAGCAATTCCAGAAATGGGGTCTGTCCCTATTTCTGCTGCTTGCCGGATGCGCGCAGCTCGCACCGGTGCCCGAGGATGCGAGGGTGGTGTTCGGCGTGCTGGGCGATGCACCCTACTCGCGGCTCGAGGCCGAGCGGCTCGACGCGATCATCGACGAGATGAACGGCGAGAAACTCGCCTTCGTCGCGCATGTAGGCGACATCGGCTCGAGCGCCCAGGCGTGCAGGGACGACTGGCTGGCCGAGAGAAAGACCCAGTTCCAGAAGATCCGCCACCCGTTCGTGCTCCTGCCCGGCGACAACGAGTGGTCGAACTGCCGCGACCCGCTCGGCCGCCTCGCGCGCTGGCGCGCGCACTTCTGCTACGGCGAGACGATCTTCAACCTCGCGCGGCAGCAGGGCGAATACTGCGAGCACGTGCGCTGGGAAGCCGCCGGCTGGGTATTCGTGACGCTGAACGTCCCGGGGCACGACAACAACGTGCGCCACGCCGAGCACGTGCCCCGCATGAAGGCGCTCATGGCCTGGCTGGACGAAGCCGCCACGCTCGCCGCCGACCGCAAGGGTCTCGTGGTGCTCATGCAGGCGAACCCATTTTTCACGTTCCCGCGCGACGGCTTCTCGTCACTCAGGGAAAGGCTCGAGGCCCTCGCCGCGCGCCGCCCCGGAAAAGTGATCCTGATCCACGGCGACACCCACATCGCGCGCGACGACGAGCCGCTGCCCGGGCTGAGGCGCGTCGAGGTGTGGGGCTCCCCCTTCGTTCGCTGGACGCGCCTCGGCCTTTGAGCGGAAATGGGGTCGTCCCCATTTCCGCCCTCCTTACGTACGCGTGCGAAGCCAGCCGTAGCGCGTGTTGCTGCGATAGCCGCCGGCGTCGCTGTAGGCCTGCTTGATCTTTGCCAGGTTGTCGCTTCCGTACTGCGCAAACTCGCTTTCGCTCCCCGCGGCAGCAGTCGCGCCGGGGAACTCGAGGATGCGCTTGAGCTCCGCCGTGATGCGGCTTTCGTAGTCCTGCGGCACCGGCTTGTAGACGGCCGGCGAAACGGTCGCGGCGGGACCCTTGAGGCCATAGAGCCTGGCGGAGTTGAGCCCGAGGATCTTGCGCTTGATCTGTGGCGTCAGGCGCGGATAACCCCAGCGGCGGCACATCTCCTCGGGGATCTGGAAGCGCCACAGCGCCTCGATCTGCCACTGCGGCGAGCCGTACCAGACCGCGTCCGAGCCGAACACCACGCGGTCCTCGCCCATAAACTTCAGGAGCTGGCCGAGGATGTGCGCGCACACCGTCGGGAAGGTGACCACGGTGGAGGCGAAGGTGGTGCCGATCTCAGCGTAGACGTTCGGATAGGGCGCAGCGAGCACTGCCATCTCGGTGGTCCACAGGATGTCCGGCACGCCTTCGCGCAGCACGCCCGAGTTCACCTCGTTCAGTGCGTTCAGCACCCAGAAACCCGGTCGGATGCACGCGTGGTAGATGATGAAGTTGAACTGCGGCCAGTCTGCCGCGGCGCGCGGAATGTCGCCCGGGTGGCCAAGCCGAGGGTCGGGGCCGGCGTTGGTCGACAGGCCCTTGTGGATCGACAGGTTGCGGAAGCCCGGGTACTGCTTGAGGATCGCGCCGTTGTTCCTGCGTGCGTACTCGTCGATCTTGGCGTAGGTCGGATACGCCACCACCGGGTCGTCCAGCGTCCAGCGCACCATCAGGCTGTTCGGGTCGTCGTCGAGCTTGGCCGCGGTCGCGATGTTGTAGCCTTTCCAGGAGTCGGGCTTGAGCTCCTCGATCTGCTCTTCGATGAACCAGAGGTTGCCCACGCCGGTGTAGAGCTGGCCGTGGCCGAGCATGCGCTTGGAGCCGGCGAGCTGGTTCACCCAGTCGCGCGTCGCCATGGTCTGCTTCGCGGTGAGGATCTCGGCCGACTCGGACTCCTCGACGCTCCGCGGCGCGCGGTTGCCGCCGGCATCCGGGATGGCCGCCGAGTTGTTGTTGGTCATGATGGCGACAGCGACCTGGCTGTCCAGGTACACGTCCTTCACGTACTGCGCGAGGTGGAAGTTCGAGTTCAGGTTCGGCAGCCCGACCAGCGCCGGATTCCACGGGAAATTTATTCGTCCCAGCTCGTCCGGCAGGTCGTTCGGATTGAAGCTGTTGTGGTTGCCCTGCGCGATGTCGCGCAGCGCGTTGCCCGGCCCGACCCGGCTCGAGCGGATGATGTGCGTCTGGTCGTCGAAGACGAAGATGCCCTTGGGCGGGCCGCCCTCGGCGTACGCCTCCTTCACCAGCATTTCGATCGGCCGCACGTCGAAGAAGTGGCCGAACACCTGGTTCATGGCGATGAACGACGCGGCGAAGCCCCCGCTGGTGGTGAGGAACTTGCGGCGCGACATGCCAAGCTCCTTCGCCGCCTGTTCCGATAGCGCCGCGAGGCGCGCCTCGACTTCCTTCTGCTTGTCCGTCTGCCCGATCGGCATGTATTCGCCGTTCGACACCATCTGCGTCGGAATCGGCGAATGCACCGGGTCGGCGTGGTCGGCGGGCGCCAGGCGCTCGAGCTGGTCCTTGCTGAACCAGGCATCGTCTTCGCGGTACTCGGGCTGCGTGCGGTCGGTCACAACTCCTCCTTGACGAATTGAACATGCCTCCCTCTTCGCAACGCTACCCGAGCCGGCGACGGCGATCTATGCAAGTTGGTTGTGAAAAGCTGGCCGCTGCTAATGAATCGCGCGACCAAAAAAAAGGGAGGCCTGGCGGCCTCCCGTGCGGGGAAGGAGGAGTCCCCGTTCAGTCGTCGATGAAGATCCAGGTGCCGAGGAGACCCTGCTGCTCCACGCCGGGCTTCGACCAGTCGCATACGCCGGACGGAAAGATAGATTGCAGCCGCGTCCATTGCGCCGGCGTGAACGCCACCGCGTAGTCCGAAGGGCTGAGTGACTTCAGCTGGCACTTGATGATGTCGGAGGCCACATCGGAGCCGGCCGCCCGGGCGGGAAACCGGCCGAGCGTTTTCTTTTCCGGCGCTTCTCACTTGATTTCCATTCCTCATTAATCCGCGCGCGCGGGGGGCATACGATGGAAGCACAGAGGAACAGCACCATGAGTAGGAAACCCTTGCTGCGTCGCTGCTGCATACGACGCGACCGGCGGCCACGACCTGCCCGACTCGGCACATGCGCGCAACTACCCTATTTCCAGTATGCAGCACGGCACCGGCAACCCGAACAACCGCGGCAACCAGTAGTTCCAGAGCCCGCTCAATTCGTCGCCGGTGCAGCGCGCCCTGTTCATTGCGCTCGGGCGTGTGGACACGACAGATTGAGTTTGTTTTTTCGGCGCGCCGGAATTGCGCGGCGCGCCTGCTCGTTCGCTCCATCGGGAGGAGGAACGGCGCTCGGCAAGGCGCCTCTCCGTCCCGGTCAAACAGATAAATGGGAAGGAGCAAGCATGAAGAAGCTTTCGATCGCCGCAGTGCTCTCTCTTGCACTGTCCTCGCCCGCCGCCTTCGCCGACCAGAGGATCAAGACCCGGCTCGCGGGTTACCAGGAAGTGCCTTCCGTATCGACCGGCGCGTCCGGCGAGTTGGAGCTCGTCATCAGTCGCCACAACGACTTCATTGATTTCGAGCTCAGCTACCAGGGATTGCAGGGCGTGGTGCGCCAGGCGCATATCCACTTTGCGCAGCGGCACGTCAACGGCGCCATAGTCCTGTGGCTTTGCCAGACGACGCTGAACCCGGCGCCGGCGTCGGTTGCCGATCGCCTCGAGACCTGCCCGCAGGAAGGCACGGTCCGGGGACGCCTGACCGCCGCGGACGTGGTAGGCCCCCAGCCTCCCGGCACGGCGGCGACGCAGCAGATCGTGGATGGCGAGCTCGAAGAGGTCATCGCCGCCATCCGGGCCGGTGCAGCCTACGCCAACGTCCACACCACACCGTCGCCGGGCGGCGAAATCCGCGGCCAGATCGGCAACGACCGGCGCGGACAGGGAGGAAAAGGCCGTTAGCGCCGGCGCTCGAACCGCAAGGCATCATTCTTGCGCGCGGGCTGCGTAACACTGGGCAACTAGCATGGCGAGCGTGTTCCGCAGCTTCTTCACCCGCTCCCCGGAAGCGAGGTCCTCGGCTGCGCTCAAGGACCTGCAGCTCGGCTGCCGCCGGCTGCTCTCCGAGGCCGGCTCGGCCAACGGCGTTGCCATCGCGGGCGACGCCGTGCGCCTTTGGGGAACCCTGGATGAAGCCGGGCGTGCGGGCTTTTTCGACTTCCTCGCTTCGCTCGCCCCGGAGCGCGAGCGGGTGCTGCGCGCGGCCCGCGCGTACTCCGAGGAGTCCTCGCCCGAGCGCGTTCTCGAGCTGCAGGAGGCGGTCGAGTCGCCGCGCCGCGAGCTGCTGCGGCGCCTGAGCCGCGCGAGCGGCGGGGTCGCGGTCATCGTGGCGATGCGGCGCGAGCTGCTGCGCCTGCTGCCGCATCGCGCCGGCCTGCGCTCGGTCGACGTCGATTTCAGCCACCTGCTTGCCACCTGGTTCAATGCCGGCTTCCTCGACCTGCGGCAAGTCGACTGGAATTCGCCTGCGGCGCTGCTCGAAAAACTGATCCAGCACGAGGCGGTGCACGCGATACGCGACTGGGGCGATCTGCGCGGCCGCGTGCTCGGGAACCGGCGCTGCTTCGCTTTCTTCCATCCCCAGCTCCCCGGCGAGCCGCTGATCTTCGTCGAAGTGGCGCTGGTAGGCGCGGTACCGAGGTCCATCGCGCAGCTCATCGGCACCGCGGACTCCATGGGCACGGCGGAGCCGCGGGTGGCCGCGTTCTATTCGATCAGCAACTGCGAGAGCGGCCTGAAGGGCGTCTCGCTCGGCAATTTCCTCATCAAGCGAGTGGCCGAGGAGTTGCGCCACGAGCTGCCCTCGGTAAAGCGCTACTGCACGCTCTCGCCCGTGCCGGGGCTGCGAAAGTGGCTCGCCGGCGCGCAAGGCGTGAGTGCCGTGGCCGCGCTGCGCCTGCGCTACGGCTCGGACCTCGACCGGCTGGCTTCCGCGGTGCGGCAGGGCTCGCTAACGGAGGAGGACCAGGCGCGCCTCGCTTCGTCGGCCGCTATCTACCTCGCGCGCTACGGCGCGACCCCGCACGGCGACCCGGTGGCGCGCTTCCACCTCGACAACGGTGCTTGCCTCGAGCGCATCAACCTGGCAGCCGACCTGTCGGAGAAAGGCCTGCGGGAAGCGTTCGGCGTGATGGTGAACTACGTCTACGACCTCGCCGCGGTGGAGGCCAATCACGAGCGATTCCTGCGCGGCGAAGTGGTGTGCAGCCGCCAGGTGACTACGGCGTCGCGCGGCTAGCCGCTTAGCGCGTCGCGCGGTTACCCCTTAGCGCGTCGCGCGGTTACTCGCTACGTAGAGCGCTCGACCCGCTGCATCACCTCGGACTCGGCCTGCACCCAGTCCTCCAGCTCGTGGCCGGGCTGGAAGCCGCGTTCCTTCGCCTTGTAGTAAGCCGCCTCAGCGATCAGCTTGCGGATGTCATCTGCGGAAGCTTCGCTGCGCCGGATGCTGTCGGGCTTCGGCGTCACGGACTGCAGCTTGCGGGGGGTTTTGCGGCGCTCCTTCGTTTCGGCCATGCCAAATCTCCTGCGTGTTAGATGCGTATTGCGACTTACGCGAGGCTAACACTCACGGAACCACCCTGTCGATGACGACGCGTACTTCGCCGAAGTCGTTCGGTACCGGCGCGCTCGCGCCCTGCAGGTCGCCTGGCTGCGGCGTGGCGTTGCCGCTCTTCGACACGCGCGCGCCGACCACCACGCGCGGGAACGCGGAGAGCTTCATCGCCGGGGTCATCGCCATCGAATCATCGAGGCGGAACTCGTAGGGCAAATCCCGCACGCGGGTACGCGCCACGGCGAGCGGCATGGGTGGTCCTTCAGCGGCGCGCGCGAACACGAACACCACGTCGTCCGGGGCGACTTCTGCTTTCAATTGCGCAGAGAGGAAAACCGTGCCGCGCAGCGCGCCGCTGGCCGCTTCCGCGGCGGTGCCGGGAGGTGCTTGACCGGCCAGCGACCTCGCCTCGGCGACGTTCTGCCGGATGACGCGCGCGTCCTCGGAATCCGCGGGCACCAGCGGTAGCATGCGCTCCCAGTATTCGGCGGCCTTCGCGAAGTCCTTGCGCTCGAAGGCGGCGGTGCCGGCGAGCGCCAGGCCCTTGGGATTCTGCGGGTCGATCTCCAGGGCGCGCTGCACGAGCTTCTCGGGCTCGCCTTCGAGGCGCTGGCCGCGCGCCATGGCGAGCGCGTCGGCGAAGTCGACCAGCAGCTGGGCGTCGCGCGGCGCGCGCAGCGCTGCCTGGGCATAGGCGTCGGCCGACTCCTTGAAGCGTCCGAGCGCCGCGTAGGAGCGCCCGAGGAGCTGCCAGCCTTGCACGTCGTCCGGATTCTCGCGCATGCGCGCCGCGAGGCGCTCGACCATGTTCTCGAGTTGCTGCACGGTAGCGCCGTGGTCGATCTGCCGGGACAGCGTAGCCGGGTTGCCGACCATGAGGTACACGGCGAGCGCCACCACGGGAATCGCTGCGCCGAGCGCGAGCGCCGTGCCGCGCGTGGAACGGCGCTCGAGCGGCACCGTAGCATCTGGACCGCGCACGTCCTGCAGCAGGCGCGCCTCGACCTCGGCGCGCGAGCGCTCGTAGTCGGCTTGCGCCAGCGTACCGGCCGCAAGGTCCGCCTCGAGCTCGCGCAGCTGGTCGCGGTAGATCGAGACGTTGGCCGCCTGCCTCGACACCGGGGCCCGCGGCCGCCGGGAGCGCAGCGGCCAAAGCACCCACGCGAGGACCAGCGCGGCGAGGGCCACGCCGATCAGCCAGAAGGCGGTCATTCGAGAAGCTTCGCCGCCTGGGCGCGCTCCGCCTCGGACAGCGACGGCTCCTGTCGCGGCCGGCGCGCGACGCGACGCCAGAAGAGGAACGCGCCAAGCGCGAGCAGCAGGAAGGGACCCAGCCAGAGCGCCAGCGTGGTGGCCTTGAACGGCGGCCGGTAGAGCACGAAATCGCCGTAGCGCGCCACCATGTAGTCGATCACCTCGCGGTCGCTGCTGCCGGCGGCGAGCTGCTCGCGGATCTGGTTGCGCAGGTCGAGCGCGAGCGGCGCATTGGAGTCGGCGATGGTCTGGTTCTGGCAGACGAGGCAGCGCAGCTCGTGCGCGAGGTCTTTCACCCGGTCTTCGAGCTGCGGGTTCTCCTGCGCGAGGGCGCCGGTGCAGAGGAGAACCACCAGGAGAAAGCGCCTAGCCACCGCCATCGAGCTCGCCGATGAGCGGCCGGATCTTCTTCGCCGCGACCTCGGGCGTGAGCGGCCCGATGTGCTTGTAGCGGATCACGCCTTTGCGATCGATGACGTACGTCTCCGGCACGCCGTACACGCCATAGTCGATGCCGATGCGGCCCGCCTGGTCGTATACCGATAGCTTGTAAGGATCGCCGTTGCGCTTGAGCCAGGGCAGCGCGTCCTCCCGGGCGTCCTTGTAGTTCAGCCCCACCACCGGCGCGACGCCGGAGCGCGCCAGGTCCGTGACGATCGGGTGCTCGGCGAGGCACGGCGGGCACCACGACGCCCATACGTTAAGGATCCACACCGTGCCCAGCATGTCCTTCTGCGAGAACTTCCTCTCTGGCTCGTGCAGCAGCGGCAGCTCGAAGGCGGGCGCCGGCTTGCCGATGAGGGGCGAGGGCACCTCGCGCGGGTTGAGCGTCAGGCCCACCGCGAGCAGCCCCACCAGCGCGGCGAAGATGCCGATGATGATGTACGGCCTCATGGTGCCGACCCCCTGATAAGGGGGTCGTGAGCCGAAGGCGAGCGGGGGGTTTGTATCTCGCCAAAAACCAACCCCCCGCTCGCAAAAGGCGCTCGCTCCCCCCTTGTCAGGGGGGCAAGAACAGAACCGGCGCTCATGCGGCGACCTTCACTTCCTGGTCCTTCCTTTGCCGAATCGCGACTCGATACCTCCGGTCGCTCGCCGCCACCAGTCCGCCGAGCGCCATGAGGAGGCAGCCGCCCCAGATCCAGTCGACGAACGGCTTGTGCTGCACCTTGAGGAGCCAGGTGCCGTTCGCGTCGAGAGGATCGCCAAGCGAGACGTACAGGTCGCGCGTCAGGCCCGGATGGATGTCGGCCTCGGTCATGATCTGCTCCTGCACCGTGTATACGCGCCGCTCGGGGCGCATCACCGTGACCGGCTTGCCGTTGCGCGTGACCTCGATGCGCGCCTGCGCCGCCGTGTAGTTCGGTCCGGCGACGCGCGAAACGCCGTCGAAGCGGAAGACGTAGCCGGCAAGCTCGACCGTCTCCCCGGCGCGGATCTTCACGTCCGCGTCGCTCTCGTAGCCCTTCACCATCGTGACGCCGACCACGAACGCGGCAACGCCGAGGTGCGCGAGCGCCATGCCGTAGTGCGCGCGCGTCTGCCTCAACCGCTTTTTGAAAGAGAGAATCGTGGTTAGAACGATCCAGGCCGCCAACGTCAAACCCAACCCCACCAGCGCGCTCCATCGACCCAGCGCAAAGGGCAGGATCAGGCCGAGCGCCACGCTGATGGCGAGCGCCCAGCGCAGCAGCACCGCGAGCTCCGGCAGGCTGGCGCGCTTCCAGCGGGCGAGCGGGCCGACGCCCATGAGGAACAGCGCCGGCGCCATGACCGGCACGAATACCGCCTCGAAGTACTGCGGCCCGACGGAGATCTTGCCCACGCCGAGGGCGTCGATCACCAGCGGGTAGAGGGTGCCGAGGAACACCGTGCCGGCCGCGGCGGTGAGCAGCACATTGTTCGCGAGGAGCAGCGATTCGCGCGACACCGGCTCGAAGTCCCCGCCCAGGCCGATGCGCGAAGTGCGCGAGGCATAGAGCGCGAGCGCACCGCCGATGAGGAAAACGAACAGGCCCAGGATGAAGACGCCGCGCTCGGGATCCACCGCGAACGCATGCACGGACGTCAGCACCCCCGAGCGCACGAGGAACGTGCCAAGGAGCGACAGGCCGAACGCGACGATGGCGAGCAGCACGGTCCAGCTGCGGAAGGCGCCGCGCTTCTCGGTTACCGCGAGGGAATGGATGAGCGCCGTGCCGATGAGCCAGGGCATGAACGAAGCGTTCTCCACCGGGTCCCAGAACCACCAGCCGCCCCAGCCGAGCTCGTAGTACGCCCAGGCGCTGCCGATGGCGATGCCAAGCGTGAGGAACACCCAGGCGACGGTGGTCCAGGGGCGCGACCAGCGCGCCCACGCGGCGTCCAGCCGCCCCGAGATCAGCGCCGCGACGGCAAAGGCATAGGCGACCGAGAAGCCGACGTAGCCCATGTACAACATCGGCGGATGGATCACCATGCCCGGATCCTGTAGCAGCGGGTTCAGGTCGCGGCCGTTCGCCGGCACCGGGAACAGGCGCTCGAAGGGGTTGGAGGTGAAGAGCATGAAGGCGAGGAACCCGGCGCTCACCACGCCCATCACGCCGAGCACGCGCGCCACCATGTCTTCCGGCAGGTGCGCGCTGAAAAGGCTGACCGCGCTCATCCACACGCCGAGCATCAGGCACCACAGCAGCAGCGAGCCTTCGTGGCCGCCCCAGGCGCCCGCGACGCGGTAATGCAGCGGCAGCGCGCTGTTCGAGTTGAGCGCCACGTACTGCACCGAGAAATCGTTGGTGACGAAGGCATACACCAGGCAGCCGAAAGCAAGCGCGACCAGTCCGGCCTGCGCCTGCGCCGCGGAACGCGCAAGGCCGCGCCATGCCGGGTTGACGAAGGGCAGCGTGCCTTGGGCCAGCGCGACCGCAAGGGCAAGGGCAAGCGAAACCTGTCCGAGCTCCGGAATCATTTGACCAGGGTCTTCTGCGCTTCCTGCACGGCATGCGCGGCGTCGGGCGGCATGTAATTCTCGTCGTGCTTGGCCAGCACCTCGCGAGCGCGGAATACGCCGTCGGCGCCGAGCTCGCCTTGCGCCACCACGCCCTTGCCTTCGCGAAAGAGATCGGGCAGCGCACCGCGGTAGACCACCGGGATGTGCTTCGCCGTATCGGTGACCACGAAGCGCACGTCGACCCCTTCGCGCTTCACGCTGCCCTCGAGCACCATGCCGCCGATGCGGAAGGTCCTGCCCTGCGGCGCCTCTTTTGCCGCCACCTGCGACGGCGTGAAGAAGAACACCAGGTTCTTCTCGAAGGCCATCAGCACCAGCGCGGTAGCGATGCCGAGCGCCACCAGCCCCAGCGCGATCGCCGCCATGCGCTTATGTCTTGGTTTCAAGCTTTTTCTTCCTGTGCAGCAAAAGGATCACCTCGAGCGCGAGCAGCGCAAATGTCACTACATAAGATGCAACGATGTACCAGTTCATTCGCGCGTGACCCCCTGACAAGGGGGTCGTGAGCCAGCCGCGCAGCGGCTGGCGAGCGGGGGGTTGGTTTTCGAGTCGGAAGAACCCCCCGCTCGCAAAAACCGCTCGCTTCCCCCCTTGTCAGGGGGGCAGAAAAAACCCCGGCTCATTGCCGCTCCACGATCAGGCAGCGCACCCGCACCATCGCCACCGCGATGCTGTACAGCCAGAACGCCAGTGCCATCAATATCATTCCGAGGAACATGGTGGCCGCCATGCTGGGCGCCTTGGTGAAGCTCACCGAGGCGCCCTGGTGCAGCGTGTTCCACCACTGGACCGAGTAATAGATTATCGGCACGTTGACCGCGCCGACGATGGCGAGCACCGCGGCCGCGCGGTCGGCGCGGCGCAGGTCGTCGATCGAGGCGTGCAAGGCCATGAAGCCGAAGTAGAGGAAAAGCAGGATGAGCTCCGAGGTAAGCCGCGCGTCCCATACCCAGTAGGTGCCCCAGGTGGGCTTGCCCCACAGCGCCCCGGTCCACAAGGCGATGAAAGTAAACAGCGCCCCGGTCGGCGCGATCGCCTGCGCCATCATGGCGGACAGGCGCGTATTGAACGCGAGGCCCAGGGCGGCCCAGAAAGCCATGACCAGGTACAGGAACATGGACATCCACGCCGCCGGCACGTGGATGAAGATGATGCGGTACACCTCGCCCTGCTGGGCATCGGTGGGCGCGACGAGGAAGCCGACGTAAAGACCGGCGAGCGCGAAAGGCACGGCAAGAAGACCGCTCCAGCGCGCGATCGTTCCGGCGAGCGGAAAGAACGTGTGCGGCGAGGCGAACCAGAACCACCGGACGGCTGTCGTCATTCGAGCGAAATCCGCAATGCCGCGGCGATCGCCCAGGGGGCGAAGGCCGCCGTGAATACCAGCAGGGCTCCCAGGATCAGCAGCTGCCCGCCGGACTCCAGCCCGGCGGCCGCCATTTCCACGGCGCCGGCGCCCATGATGAGCACCGGCACATAAAGCGGCAGCACCAGCAGCGCCAGGAGGACACCCCCGCCCCGCACCCCCAGGGTAAGGGCCGCGCCGATCGCGCCGATCATGCTGAGCACCGGCGTGCCAAGCAGTAATGATAGGGCCAATACGCCGTACAGCGCTTGAGGCAAGTCATATTGCACCGCCAGCACCGGCGCGATCAGCACCAGCGGCAAACCCGAGAGCAGCCAATGGGCAAGCGTTTTCGCCGTCACGACCACGCCGAGCGGCGCGGCGCCGAGCGCGAGCTGCTCGAGCGTGCCGTCGGCATGGTCGGCGGCGAAGAGCCGCCCGAGCGAGAGCATCGTCGAGAGCAGCGCCGCCACCCAGATCACACCCGGCGCGATGGCGCGCAGCAGGTTCGGCTCGGCGCCGATGCCCAGCGGAAAAAGGCTCGCCACTATGACGAAGAAAAGCAGCGCCGTGGCCACATCGGTGCGCCTGCGCAGCGCGAGCAGCAGATCGCGGTAGACGATGCAGCGTGCCGCCTCAAGCATCGAGGTCGACCACCTTCGCCGCCGCCATTCCGGGGTCCTGGTGGGTGGTGAACGCCACGGCACCGCCGCGCGCGGCGTGCTGCTCGAGCGTTCCCCTGAGGATGGCCACGCCCGATGAATCCAGCGCGGTGAACGGCTCGTCGAGCAGCCACAGCGGCACCGGCGCGCTCAGCGCCAGTCGGGCGAGCGCCGCGCGGCGCCGCTGCCCCTGCGAGAGCTGCCTCACGAAAAGCTTCCTCGGCACCTCGAAGCGCGCGAGCGCTTCCCGCAGAGCCTCCTCGGGCTGCGCATTGCCGGCGAGCCGGCAGGCGATCGCCAGGTTCTCGGCGGCGGTAAGGTCGTCCTTCACCGCCGGTGCATGGCCTAGGTAGACCAGCTGACGCGAGTAATCCTCCTTCAGCGCCTGGATCGGCGCGCCTTTCCAGATCACTTCGCCGGACGCGGGCGGCAGCAGGCCGCAGAGAATGCGCAACAGGCTGGTCTTGCCGCTGCCGTTCGCGCCCGCCACGCGCAGCACCTCGCCCTCTTCGAGGATGAAGCTGAGAGACCGGAAAAGCGCCCTTCCCCCCCGCTCGCATTCGAGTTCTTTGGCCTGCAGCACGCCCTATTGTTGCAGACTCCCCGGGGCGGCTGCCGCTATGGCCGCCCAGTCCTCCGGCGTAAGCACGGCGGCGGCGCGCGGCAGGACGTCCTCCTCTTCCCTCATCATGTGGTTGCCGTAATAGAGCAGATACGTGGCGGCCGCCGACTCCACCTGCACGCGCGGCACCATCACGCCGCTCAGGACCGCCTCGAGCTGGCGGGCCAGCGCATCTCCCGTGTGGGCGATCACGCGGTGCTCCTGCCTGAGGCGCTGCAGGCGCAGCTGCAGGTCCGGCGCCCGGGCGGCGAGGCGCTCGAACGCGACCTCCTCGCGCGGGTGGTGCCGGCCGTCGCCCAGCTCGCGCAGCCGGGAGATGATATCCAGCATGAGCTCGTAGTCCGGCCGCTCGGCGCCATGGAACACGTCGAGCTGCAGGCGCAGCTGGTCGAGAAGCTTGAAGAAGTACGCGTGCTCTTCGTGCCAGGCGGCGACCGGGCTTGCCATGGCGTAATTCTGCAACGCCCGGCACCACCCGTGTTGAGCTACGTCAACTACGGTGTGATGACGACCGCCTGGTACAAGCCGCCGAACGCCGTGTACTTCTCGAGCGACGCGGGCGGGCGCGGCAGCCACTCGCCGATGCCGTGCCGCCACAGGTCGAGCGCGAAAGGCTCCAGCGCGCGCAGCACGCCCGCCATGGGAAGGAGCAGCGGGTTCAACGCAAACGGCCGGTGGTAGTCGACGATGACTATGCGTCCGCCCGGCTTCACCACCCGCATGGCCTCAGCGAGGGTAGCGCGCCGGGCCGCGTCGGGCTGCTCGTGCAGCAGGAAGAAAAGCAGCGCCCGGTCGTACGTCGCGGAGTCCATCGGCAGCGAGCGGCTGTCGGCATGCACCAGCCGGACCCGGCTGGACGGGCGCAGCTTGCGCGCCAGGTTGTCGAGCTGCACCGGCAGCACGTCGGCGACCTCGAGGCAGGTGGCCCCGCGCGAGAGCTTCTCGGTCAGGTCGCCGTAGACGCACGCGATCTGCAGCGTGCGGCCGGTCGAGCAGTCGCCGAGCGCCGCGAGCGCCGCGTCGCGCAGCCGGGCGAAGTTTCCCCACAGGATGAGGTTGACCAGCCACTGGCGCTCGAAAATGCGCACCGCGCGCGGATGCACATAGGCCCACCAGTACGTGTCGGCAAGGTACGCCGGCACCTCCATCAGAAATGGTAGTAGTACGACGCGCCGATGAAATGCACTTCCTGGACCGGGTCCTGGCTGACGGTGGTGGCCGGCGTGCCGGTGTCGGCATAGACCCAGCCCGTCCAGTACCAGTCGTCGGTCTTGAAGCGGTCGAAGATGTACTGCAGGCGCACCCCGGAATTCCTGGCGAGCGCATAGCGCGCGTTGAGCTTGAGCGTGGTAATGCGGTAGACGGCGTCGGGTATCGCCGGCGCGATAACGCCGGGGGTGATGGCGGCCTGCCGGAATTCGCCCGTGTCCTTGGTCCAGGAAAGCTCTGCGCCGAGCTCCAGCACGCCGGTAGGCTGGCCTTTGAGGCCCAGGCCCAGCGCATCGCCGACGTTGCGCAGCCGCGCCTCCCAGACACCACTGCCGGCCGTGGTCGGGCAAGTAACGCCGATATTGGTCGGCACCGGCACGGCGGGCGGCGTGGCGAGCGCGCCCAGGCAGGTGGCCTGTTCCGCGCGCGTGTCGCTGCGCGAAGTCCAGGCGAGCGCCTGCCATTTCTCGGAGAACGTGTACCCCGCATCGAGCGACAGGAAGCTGGCCCGGCCTTCACGCGGGCCGAGCGTGCGGCCACTGTAGTCGTCCTGCGCGGCCTCCGCCATGAGCTGCAGCGAAAGCCGCTCCACCGGCGTCCAGTCGAGGCTCAGGCGCAGCTTGTCGCGGTCCCGGTCGGCGAGGTGCAGCGGATGGATCAGGTTGCTGCCGATGCTGCCGTCGTTTCGCGTATTGACCAGCCAGTCGGATCCCTCGCGCTCGCTATGCACGAAGCTCACCGCGCCGTTGACCGTCTCGGACAGCGAGCGGCGCAGATCGAGCTTGTAGGAGGTCTCCTCCGTCTCGTCGCGGTGGCTCACCGAGCGCACCGGGGAGGTGTTGCGCTTGCGGTCCTCGCGCTCGAGCCCGCCGGTGAGGCGGAAAGACGCCGGCAGCGCATAGCTGGCCTCGAGCTTGCCGATCATGTTCTTGAACGAGCGCGGCTCGTTCTGGCCGTTGTGCGTGGTCGTCAGCCCCGGCGTGGTGTACACGAAGATCGGCGTATTGTCGTCGCGCTCCTCGTAGCGCAGGTCGGCGCGCAGCCCCAGCCGCGGCAGCGGCCGCGACGAAACGCCCGCCTGCAGGAGCGTCGTGTTGATGCGGCCGCCGAGGTCGCTGCGCGGCACGCTCGCGAGCGGCGTGGTGAAGAACTGGTCCTCCTGCGTGATGCGGCCGTAGGCCGCCTTGAACATGGCGCGCGTAGTCTGCGTGAGGCTGTAACCGCCGGCGAGCGAAAGCTGGTGCGACTGGTTGTCCGGCGGCAGCGCCACCGGCGTGGTGCCCACGGGAGCGCCGACGTTGTTGAGCAAGGTCAGAGACTTGTTGGCGTTGTTGAACGCCGTGCCGTAGTAGCCCAGCACGAGTTGCAGGCGCTCGTCGGTATAGCCGACGGTGCCTTCCACCTGGTTGGTGTCGTAGTCGATCGGGTCGACCGAGAAGCGGCCGGAGGCCGTCCCGTAGAGGCGCGTGCCATTCTTCTGCTCGTTGCGGAAGGTCGCCCCGGCGTCGAATCCCGAGCCGAGCTGCTTCTTCACGCCGAACGTAAGCGTGTCGCGGCGCGTCTCGAGTCGCAGGTCGCGCGCCGGCACGGCGCCTTCCTGCTGCACCTGGCCCTCGATGCCGCCGAGCGTCGTGTTGACGATGTAGGGCGAGAAGCGCGGCGTCTGGCTGAAATCGATGAAGTAGCCCCAGTTGCCCTGCCGCTCGTGCTCGAAGCGCAGGTCGCGGCTGTCCAGCCCCAGGTTGCGGCCGCGCAGCCGCAGCCGGGTGCCGGTGGCGTCGTTGCGCCGGTTGACGTCCGCACCGAGTAGCAGATAGGCGCCTTCCTCGTGCAGCCCGGTGTACTGCCCGAAGCGGAGGTTGTCGTCCGACACCACGCCGACTCCCGCCTCCACCGTGCTTTGCGGCTTGGTGAGCCGGCGCAAGTCCTCGTCCTCCTGTCCATAGGCGGGCGCGAATGCGCCGACGAGGGTGGCGGCAAGCGCCGTGAGCGGTATCCCGTGCGTTCTCATGTCGGCCTCCGGATCATCGACGGAACGACCGCTCGGCCGCGTCGTTGATCACGTTGTTGGTGCCATGGATGTTGGTGTGGCAGTTCAGGCACGCGCGCGCCTGCGTCAGGCCGCGCGTGCGGTTCGTGTTGCCCGTGCCCGGCTCGAAGCCCGCGAGATTGCCGCGGTGGCTGGTCGGCTCGTGGCACTGCTGGCAAAGGAACGGCGCACGCAACTTGAGCAGGTTGTCGTTCGCGGTGCCGTGGGGGTTGTGGCAGATCGCGCAGTTCTCCTGCACCGGCGCGTGGGTGCGCACGAAAGGACCGCGCTTCTCCATGTGACACGAGTAGCAGGTGTCGTTCACGCCGTCGCGCACCAGCATTTTTTCGCCCGCGGTGCCATGCGGGTTGTGGCAGTCGGAGCACGCCACCTTGCCCTCGCGGATCGGGTGGCGCGACGGACGGTTCACCTGCGCGCGGATGTCCTTGTGGCAGGAGAAGCACACCTGCGTCTGCGCCTCCTTGTCGCGCGCCTTGTCGTGCTGCGTATGCACCTGGTGGCAGGAGCTGCACGCGACCTCACGCCCGGCGTGGGCAGAGAGCTGCCAGTGGATGCGCTTGCCGCCCTGGTGGCAGGTCAGGCACGCGGCGCTGCGCTCCTCCATGGAAGTCGGAGAGCTCTTGCCGAACATGCGGTCGGGCTTGGGACGCTCTTTGGCGTCGGGCGGGCGGTTGACGTGGCGGTCGCTTTCGCCGTGGCAGCTCGTGCAGGTCGGCGTGCGGCCGTCCGCCACGGTGCCGTGCTTGGTCTTGCCGATGGCGAGGACCGGGTATTCCTCCGTCTCGTCGTGGCAGCGCGTGCACTGCGCATCGCCCTTCAGCACCTTGTCCTGGCGCGGTTGCTGCGCGCCGGCGGCGCCGGCCACTGCGGTGAGCAGAATCGCGAGAATCGCCCCCTTGAACTGCGCCATCGGTCCACCCCTTTCCGTCTACTGCCCTACAAGCTTCAGCTCCTGCGGTCCCGGCCCGTCGGGCTCCTGGTGCGCGATGCCAAAGTGGCACTGGATGCAGGTCATGCCCTCAGCCCTGGCCTTTGCATGTCGCGCCTGCGCCTTCTCCGACTGCAGCTCGGAGCTCATCGATTCCGACTTGTGGCAGTTGCGGCACTCGTGGGAATCGTTGTTGATCATCGTGGTCCACACGTTCTTCGCCAGCTGGTAGCGGTGCTTCTCGAACTTCTCCTTGGTGTCGATCTTGCCGGTGAAGTGGCCCCACAGCTCGAAGGTGGCGGCCACCTTGCGCTTGAGCATCGGGATCGGCTCGCGCGGCACGTGGCAGTCGGAGCAGATGGCGCGCACCCCGGAGCGGTTGGTGTCGTGGATGGTGCCCTTGTACTCGGCGTACACGTTGTCGCGCATCTCGTGGCAGCCGATGCAGAACCCCTCGGTATTGGTCCACGCCAGGCCCGCGGCTCCGGCGGCGAGCAGCGTGCCGCCGATCAGCATGGTGAGGAGGAGCACGCCTGCGCCGAGCGTCACCCTCGAGCAGGTCGCGCAGCGCTGTCTGAGGCCGGTCCACCAGCGGCGGATCACGGCGCTTCCTTCAGCGGCTGAGGATGAAGCGCACGACGTTCACTACCTCAGCCTCGTTCTTGGTCTTCAGCGAGTCGTGCAGCTCCTCCTTGCCGTCGACCTTGACCTTCGGGTTGGTGGTGAGGTGCGTGACCAGCGCCTTCTCGGCGTCCGCCTTGCCCTTGTACTTGGCGGCGGTTTCCTTGAAGGAGGGTCCCTCCTTCTTCGCCGACACCGAGTGGCATTTCAGGCAGCCGCTCTTTTTCATCAGCGCCTGCGCGGCGGACTCGTCGACCTGCGCGTGCGCCAGCGGCATGGCTGCGGCGGCGCAGAATGCTAGTAAACCTAAACCAATTGCAGCTTTCATCCCTCTCCCCTCGAATTTCTTGCTTATGCGCCGATGATGCGAGCGCAGGCTTCATTGCGCTCGCGAATTCGGCCCGGCGTGTTGATCTGGATCAAAGAAGCTCGAAGCCACGGCCGAATTGACCGGCGTCAATACCATCGGCGCCGCGGGTGCGAGCATTGGTTCGTGAGACCGATCAATGCTCTCCAGGAAGCGCGGCGCATCGAAGCCACGCTTGCCCGACTCGAGCTGTGCGAGGCAGTGGCGGCGCAGACGATCCGCCAGCTCGCCTTGTACGCGCGCATGGTCCGGACCGAGCGGGGGGAATTGCTCGTACCGTGCGGCGAGCGCCCGCCGGGCGTGTTCGCCGTGCTGCGCGGCTCGCTGAAGACGCGGCTGCCGCAGGCGAATGGGCACGAGGTGATTCCCGCCTTGCTCGGACCCGGGTCGACCGTTGGGCTGGCCGCCACGGTCCTGAGCCATCCTTCCAAGGTCGACCTGGTGGCGCTGGAAGAGTCACTGCTGGTCCTGATCGAGGGGGCCTCGCTGTTGGCCCAGATGGCGTGCGACCCGCGCCTGGCACGCAACGTCGCGAACAATCTCGCCACCAAGGCCCAGGCGCTGATGGCGCAGTTCGAGGAAAGCAGGTTGCCGACGCACCAACGCCTGGCGGCTTACCTGGAGTCGATCGCCGAGCCGACCGCGGCGCCGGAGATCTGGACCGCGCGGCTGCCGGTGAGCAAGACGGTGCTCGCGGCGCGGCTGGGGATGAAAAAGGAGACGCTGTCGCGTCTGCTGCAGCGCCTCGCGCGCCGGGGCGTCATCGAGGTCACTCGGCGCGACATCACCATCCTCGATCGCGCGGGACTGGTCGACGCTAGGTCAGGCCGAGCGCAAAGCGCTTGAGGGCGAAAGCTAAACGCGAAAAGACCGGCTTTTGACATGGATCAAGCCCTGCGGCGCGGTCCAGCGGAATATGAGCAGCACGTAGAGGAGGTACCGTATGCGCTTCAAGCTCCTGTCCACCGCCACCGGCGTCTTTCTGGCAGTGCTCGCGCTGTCGTGGATGGTGCACGGCACCGGCGTGGTGAAGAACGACCTGTCCCGGAACATCTTCATCCCCGAAGAACTGACCATGCCGCTGCAGGTCAAGGCGGCGTTCGACGGCCAGAAGATCTTCTTCCGCTACCGTTGGCCGGCGCGCGAGCCCCACATCTACCACGACATGCTCAAGTACGAGGGCGGCAAGTGGGTGCGCATCGGCCGCAGCGTCGCCGGGCCGCAGCCCGAGCACATCTACGAGGACCGCGTCACCATGCTGGTGGACGATGGCGCCGTGCCCGAGTTCGAGCGCTACGGCGGCTACATCACCATCGGCGACCGCATGCGCTTCTTCACGAACGAGGCGAGCAAGAAGGAAGTGGAAGCGCACCCCTACCTCGGCAAGACGGCGAAGCAGGAGGAGGTGCGCAAGCACCTGCCGGAAACACGCTTGGACATCGCCGACTGGCGGTCGGTGATTCCGCCGGAGAAGCTCGCCGCGCAGCGCAAGGCGGGCTACTTCCTCGACCTGTGGCACTGGCGGGCGCATCGCTCCAATCCGATCGGCGCTTCCGACGACGAGGTGATCGCCGAGGCGCGCTTCGGCGACAAGGGCAAGGGCGTCTTCGCAAACAACTGGGACGCGAAGCAGGGCCGCCCGCAGCTCATGTTCGATCCGGACAAGACCGGCGGCCGCTTCGCGCTGCGCTGGGAGGACCTGGCGGCGCGCAAGCTCGGCTTCGAGGATCTGTACTACCTGCGCGAGGACCAGGCGAAGCCGTTCGACGCCTCGCATCCCTGGAAGGACGGCGACGTCATCCCGCAGCGGCTGCTGCGCGGCGGGGACGGCTCGCACGCCGACATAACGGTGCATGGCAACGCGCGCTGGAAGGACGGCTACTGGGACGTAACGCTGGTGCGGGCCATGGACACCGGCAACCCGCTCGACGACAAGATGTTCGTGGACCGGCGCGCCTATACGGTCGCCTTCGCCGTGCACCGCGATGCGAACGGAAGCCGCTGGCACTACGTATCGCTGCCGGTGCGGCTCGGCCTCAACCGCGCCGCAGACCTGAAAGCGGTCGAGTTCTCTGGCGACGGCCCCAAGTGGGAGCAGGACTGGCATGAAGTGAAGCTGTTCTATCCCGGACAGGTGAGCTGGCCGATGCTGAACAGCCGCATGCACGCGGGCGCCTCCAAGATCAAGCAAGGCGTGCCGGTCAAGTTCCGCCACAGCGAAGCGCAGCTTGCGCACTACGGCGTCGAGATGGAATTCAACGACGCCATCGTCCGGCAGTGGCGGCTCACGCTCGTCGCCGGGCTGCTGCTCATCGCCGGGTTCGGCGTCGCCCTGCTCGTCCTGCTGGGCAACAAGAGGAGCGCGTCATGAGCGCCTACCATGTCATGCTGGTGCATTTCCCCATCGCGCTGTGGACCACGGCGTTCCTCCTCATTCTTGCGCGTTCGCTGAGCGGCGCGCCGCTGGTCCGGGCCGCCGAGGGTGCGCTCACGCCGCTCCTCGCGCTGGGCGCCCTTAGCGGCTGGGCGGCCTTCGCCGCCGGCCTGCTGGTATGGCCGATGGAGGCGGTCGCCAGCTCGCCGCTCGCGCGCAACCACCTGCTGCTCGCGGCCTGGTCGCTCGCCTATTGGACGCTGCTCTGGCTGGTGCGCTGGCGTGCGGGCGAGCGCGTGTGGGAAGGGATGTCGCGCTGGATCATGCTGGTGCTGGCCGCGCTGGGCGTGGGGCTGCAGACGCTCACCGGGACCATCGGGGGCTATCTCGCCGGCAATCCCTCGGCCGTGTCTGAGATCGTGCGCCGGCTCGGCTGGGAGGTATTCACGACCTTCTATCTCCCGACCTGGATGCTGGCGGTCGTCGTGGCCGCGGCGTTGATCCTCGCCGCGCTGGGCTTCGCCGGCCGGCGGGCTACCGCGCGGCGCGCTTGAAGCCCTAAATCAGGGACGCACCGAGAGCTGCCGCCACGCACCAGCAGACCACAAGCAAGGCAGAGGCGCGCCATGCCACGAGCAGGGTGAACGCCACGATTGCGATCGCCACGTCGACAGGACCCTGCACTGCACTGGTCCATACGGGATCGTAGAGCGCTGCTCCCAGTAGCCCTACGACTGCCGCATTTACGCCTGCGACCGCGCGCGCCGCAACGGGCCGGCTGGCAATCGAGCGCCAGAGAGGCAGCAACCCGGCGACCAGCAGGAAGCCCGGCAGGAAGATGGCAAGGAGCGCGGCCGTCGCGCCGACGATTCCGCCTTCAGCTCCGGGAAGGCGAGCGCCGAGATACGCCGCAAGCGTGAACATTGGGCCGGGCACGGCCTGCGCGGCGCCGTAGCCGGCAAGGAACTCATCCTCCGAAATCCAGCCGGGGGCAACGACCGCCTCGCGTAGAAGAGGTAGCACCACATGGCCACCTCCGAAGACCAGCGCACCGGCCCTGTAGAACGCTTCCACCACGGCAACCAGCCCCTCGGTCCCATGCGCCGCGAGCGGCAAGCCAACCAGCAGGAACATGAAGACGCCCAGCAGCGCCCACCCGAGGCGGGTGCCGTAAGGCGCTTGAAGTCCGCCTCCCGCTATGGGTTGCACGCCTCGGCACACGGCAAGGCCGGCGAGCGCGCCGAGGACCACGACAACCACCTGCATCCAGGCAGTGCCCGCGGCCAGGATCAGCCCCGCCGCGGCACCTGCGATGCTTGCGCGGGCGGCATCGGGGCACAGCTGGCGGGCCATGCCGAGCACCCCCTGCCCCACCACCGCGACCGCAACGAGCTTCAATCCATGGAGGCCGGCGTCCGCCGCAGCGCCGGACAGGTACGGCAGCAGCGCCGCGAAGGCAAACAGCAGCACGGCGGAGGGCAGCGTGAATGCCAGGAAAGCAGCCAGCGCCCCAGGCCACCCCGCGCGCAGAAGGCCGAGGCTGAATCCGAGCTGGCTGCTCGCCGGTCCGGGTAGGAACTGGCATAGCGCGAGGAGCTGCGCGAACTCTCCGTCGCCGAGCCACTTTCGCCGCTCCACAAATTCGCGGCGGAAGTAGGCGAGATGCGCGATCGGCCCGCCGAATGAGGTGAGCCCCAGGCGAAGGAACGAAGAAAAAACCTCTCCAACCGGTCCGGTTGCAGCAGTCCCTTGCGCGCGCACGAAGGGGTTAGTTCAGATCGAGCGCGTGGCGCTTGAGCGCCGAGAGCGGCACGTAACGCAGCACGTTCTCGTGCGTCGCTTCGAGCACCACTTTGGGCGCGCGCCCGGCTTCCCAGGCCTCGACCCAGCGCAGCACGTGCAGGCACCAGCGATCGCCGGGCTTCAGCCCGCGGAAGCGCAAGTCGGGACGCGGCGTCACGAGGTCGTTGCCCTTCGACACGCTGAACTGCAGGAACTCGTCGGTCACCTGCACGCAGACGAGGTGCGCCACGCCGTCCTGCCCGTTCGTGGCGCAGCAGCCGTCGCGGAAATAGCCGGTGAGCGGTGCATAGCTGCATGCGCGCAGCTCGCCGCCGAGGACGTTCTTTTCCCCCGTCATGCGTGGCTCTCGATGTAGCGCTTGAGGACGCCCGCGTCGTTCGGCAGCACCTTGAAGCGCTGCGGCAGCTCTTCCAGCCCGGCGAGCTCCGCGGGACGCTCGGGCTCGCGGCCGAGCGCGGCGCGGATGGTGCGGGCGAACTTCACCGGCAGCGCCGTTTCGAGGCAGATGAGCGGCACGAGCGGCTCGCGGTACTCGAGCCCCACCTTGAGGCCGTCTGCGGTGTGCGGATCGATCATGATCTGGTAGCGGTCGTAAGCGCTCCGGATCGTCGAAATCCGGTCGGCGTGGCTGCTGTGCCCGGAAACGAAGCCGGTGTTCGGCACCTGGCGCCAGAACGCCGAGTGCGACAGGTCGAACTCGCCGTCCTTCTCGAGCCTGCGCCACAGCTCGCGCACCCGGGCGCCGTCGCGCCCCACCAGGTCGAAGATGTAGCGCTCGAAGTTGGACGCCTTGGAGATATCCATCGACGGGCTCGTGGTCTCCTTCACCTTGCGGCGGATCCGGTAGCGTCCCGTGCGAAAGAACTCGTCCAGCACCGTGTTCTCGTTCGTCGCCACGATGAGACGCCGGATGGGGAGCCCCATGCGGCGCGCCACGTAGCCGGCATAGACGTTGCCGAAGTTGCCGGAGGGCACGGCGAAGGAAACCTCGCCGGAAGCACCGGACGCGAAGTAGCCCTTGAAGTAGTACACCACCTGGGCGGCGACCCGCGCCCAGTTGATGGAGTTCACCGCGCCGATGCGGTTGCGCTCCTTGAACGGCGCATCGGCGTTTACGGTCTTCACCAGGTCCTGGCAATCGTCGAACACGCCTTCGATCGCGAGGTTGTGGATGTTCGGGTCCTGCAGGGAGAACATCTGCGCGCGCTGGAACGGGCTCATGCGCCTGTGCGGCGAGAGCATGAAGACGCGCAGGCCCTTCTTTCCGCGCATCGCGTACTCGGCGGCCGAGCCGGTATCGCCCGAGGTGGCGCCGAGGATGTTCAGCGTTTCCTGCTTTTCCTCTAGTATTTTTTCGAAAAGCTGGCCAAGCAGCTGCAGCGCGATGTCCTTGAAGGCGAGCGTGGGGCCGTTGGACAGGCACAGAAGGTGCAGGCCGCGCTCCAGGGTCCTGAGCGGGGTCACCTCGTCGGAGCCGAACACCGACGGGCTGTAGCTGCGCTCGACGAGCGCCTCGAGCCCCGGCACGTCGTCCATGAGCCGCGACAGGATGGCCTTCGCCAGCTCGCGGTACGAGGCGCCCCTCAAGGCCTCGAGATCCATGCGCGGAAACTCCTCCGGCACGTAAAGGCCGCCATCGGCAGCGAGGCCCTCAAGCAGGATTTCGGAGAAGCGGTGCGGCCGGGCGTTGCCGCGGGTGGAGACGTAATCCACTACAAGAGGGACTCCAGGCGAATGCGGGTTACCTTGCCCAGCACGCTCGAGAGCTTCTCGATGCGCGCCATGGCGCGGTCGACGTTCTTCTCCAGCGCGCGGTGCGTGAGCAGCACGATGTCGACGCGGCTTTCGCCCTCCCCGGGTTCCTTCTGCACCATGGCGTCGATGGAGATGCGGGAATCGGCGAGGATGCGCGTGATGTCGGCGAGCACTCCCGGCTTGTCGAGCACGCGCATGCGCAGGTAGTAGCAGGTCTCGACCTCGCCGATCGGCAGCACGCGCTCCTTCGAGAGCTGGTCGGGCTGGAAGGCGAGGTGCGGAACCCGGTGCCCGGGGTCGGCGGTGATGAGCCGCGTCACGTCGACCAGGTCGGCCACCACGGCGCTGGCGGTGGGCTGGCTGCCGGCGCCGGCGCCGTAGTACAGCGTCGCGCCCACGGCGTCGCCCTTCACCAGGATGCCGTTCATCACGCCTTCGACGTTGGCGATCAGGCGCCGCGTCGGCACGAGCGTGGGATGGACCCTGAGCTCGATGCCCTTGCGGGTCTTTTTCGTGATGCCGAGAAGCTTGATGCGGTAGCCAAGCTCCTCGGCATAGGCGAGGTCGGCCTTCGTCAACTTGGAGATGCCTTCGGTGTAGGCTCGCTTGAGTTGCATCGGGATGCCGAACGCCAGCGCCGACAGGATGGTGAGCTTGTGCGCGGCATCCACGCCCTCGATGTCGAACGTCGGGTCGACCTCGGCGTAGCCGCGCGCCTGGGCATCTTTCAGCGCGTCGGCGAACGGCAGCCCCTTGTCGCGCATCTCCGACAGGATGAAGTTGGAGGTGCCGTTGATGATGCCGGCGATCCACTCTATGCGGTTCGCGGTGAGCCCTTCGCGCAGCGCCTTGATGATCGGGATTCCGCCCGCCACCGCCGCCTCGAAGGCCACCATCACGCCCTTCTTCTGCGCCGCGGCGAAAATCTCGTTGCCGTGCATGGCGAGCAGCGCCTTGTTGGCGGTGACCACGTGCTTGCCGTGGCGGATTGCCTCCAGCACCAGCTCCCTGGCGACGGTATAGCCGCCGATCAGCTCCACCACGATTTCGACGTCGTTGCCGCGCACCACCTCGAAGGCATTCGGCAGGACCTTCGCCTTCCCCTTTACCAGGGACTTCGCCTTCTTTACGTCCTTGTCGGCCACATGCGTGATGGTGATCGCCCGCCCGGCGCGGCGGCGGATCTCGTCGGCGTTGCGGTTGAGCACGTCCCAGGTGCCGCCGCCCACCGTGCCGATGCCCAGCAGGCCTACCTTAATCGGCTGCATTTTTCTTCAGGCGGGTCTCGAGGTGGCGCTTCACGTCGGGCCACTCGGCTGCCAGCACGCTGTACATCACCGTGTCGCGCACCGTGCCGTCGCGCCGCGGCCAGTGGTGGCGGATGACCCCGTCCTTCTTCGCACCGAGGGCCTCGATGGCGCGCTGCGAGGCGAAGTTGAAATTGTCGGTTCTCAGGCCGACGACTTTGCATTTCAGGGTTTCGAAGGCATGTCCAAGCAACAAGACCTTGCATGCCGTGTTTACGTGCGTGCGCTGAACGCGCCTTGCGTACCAGGTGTAGCCGATCTCTACCCGGTGCGCGGCGGCCACGATGTCGTGGTAGCGCGTGCTGCCGACAATGGCGCCGCTCTTCAGCTCGCGCACCACCCAGGGCAGCATGGTGCCCGCTTCCTGTCCCGCGAGCGCGCCGGAGATGTAGGCGTGCGCCTGCTCTGGCGCCGGCACCGAGGTGAACCACAGCTCCCAGAGGCGACCATCGCCCGCGGCGAGCACCAGGCCGTCATGGTGCGTTCGGTCGAGCGGTTCGAGGCGCACACCGTGCCCCTCGAGGGTCACTGGCTGCGGCGAGATCACGCCGCTCCTCGGAGGAGGCCGTCCTTTCTGAACATGTCGCGGATGCCGCGCACCGCCTGGCGCAGGCGGTGCTCGTTCTCGATCAGCGCGATGCGCACGTGGTCGTCGCCGTAGTCGCCGAAGCCGATGCCCGGCGCCACGGCGATCTTCGCGCCCTCGAGCAGCCGCTTGGTGAGCCCGATCGAGCCCAGGCCCGCGTACGCCTCGGGGATCTTCGCCCAGACGTACATCGAGGCTTTCGGGACCTCCACCATCCAGCCGATGTCGTGCAGCCCCTTCACCATCACGTCCCTGCGCCGCTGATAGGTCCTTCTGATCTCCTCGACACACTCCTGCGGCCCCTCCAGGGCGACGATGGAAGCCACCTGGATGGGCGTGAAGCTGCCATAGTCGTGATAGCTCTTGATGCGCCCGAGCGCGTGCACCAGGTCGCGGTTGCCGACCATGAAGCCGATGCGCCAGCCGGCCATGTTGTAGCTCTTCGACATGGTGAAGAACTCGACCGCGATGTCGCGCGCCCCGGGCACCTGCATGATGGACGGCGCCTGGTAGCCGTCGAACACGATGTCGGCGTACGCCAGGTCGTGCACGACGAGGATGTCGTGCTCGCGCGCAATCGAAATGACCCGTTCGAAGAATCCGAGGTCCACGCACTTGGCGGTGGGATTCGACGGGAAGCCGAGCACCAGCATCCTGGGCTTGGGCGTGAGCTCGCGGATCGCGCGCTGCAGCTCCTCGAAGAAATCCACGCCCGGGGTCATGCGCACCGAGCGGATGTCGGCGCCGGCGATGATCGCGCCGTAGATGTGGATCGGATACGACGGGTTGGGCACCAGCACCGTGTCGCCGCGGTCCAGGCACGCGAGCATCAGGTGCGCGAGGCCCTCCTTCGAGCCGATGGTGACGATTGCCTCGCTCTCGGGGTCGATGTCCACGCCGTAGCGCCGCTGGTACCACGTGGCGATGGCGCGCCGCAGGCGCGGGATGCCCTTGGAGACCGAATAGCCGTGGGTGTCCTGGCGCTGCGCGGCTTCGACCAGCTTGTCGACGATGTGCTGCGGGGTCGGCCCGTCGGGGTTGCCCATCGACAGGTCGATGATGTCCTCGCCGCGCCGCCGCGCGCCCATCTTCAGCTCGTTGGTGATGTTGAAGACGTACGGCGGCAGCCGCTTGATCCTCGCGAACTCGCGCATTGTAAAATTGTAGCAGTGAAGCTCCACGCCTCCGTCCCCGGCGCTGCCAACACCTTCACGGGCTACGGCGCGGGCTACGTGATGGTCAACGGCGAGCGCCGCGACTCCAGCCTGGTGGTCATGGCCGATCGCATCGAGGCCTGGCGGCCCGAGGCCTTCGAGGGGCTCAGTGCGGAAGATTTCGCGTTCCTCAGGCAACTGGGCGTCGAGATCATCCTGCTCGGCACCGGCCCGCGGCAGCGCTTCCCGCATCCGCGCCTGACGCGCGCGCTCGCCGAGGCCGGCATCGGCCTGGAAATCATGGACGTGCAGGCCGC
>Ga0247825_10000211_pt1 | contig 34981 bp, 34 predicted proteins | sample 13C_Vanillin_Day_FD_194413 | JGI IMG/M metagenome (GOLD analysis project Ga0247825, IMG submission 194413) | Soil microbial communities from agricultural site in Penn Yan, New York, United States - 13C_Vanillin_Day48 | ecosystem: Environmental > Terrestrial > Soil > Agricultural land | place... | reverse complement strand
GCCTGCTGCTGGAACTCGGCAAGATCTACCTGCGCAACCGCACCGGGCAGCTGGTGCGCCTGGACAACGTGGCGCGCTTTCGCGAGACCATCGGTCCGGCCGTGATCTCGCGCTTCGACCTGCAATACGCGGCCAGCTTCTTCGCCAACCCGGCGGTGCCGCTCGGGGCGGCGGTGGACATCGTGCGCGAGGCGGCCCAGACGCTGCCCATCGGCTACAGCGTCAGCTTCACCGGCGAGGCCGAGCAGCTCGACAAGACGAGCAGCGCGGCCAAGTTCACCTTCGCGCTGGCGCTTATCCTGCTCTACATGGTCCTCGCCAGCCAGTTCAACAGCTTCCTGCAGCCGGTGCTGATCATGATCGCCGTGCCCCTCGCCGTCATCGGCGGGGTGATCGGGCTGTGGATCTTCGGCCACTCGCTCAACATCTACTCCATGATCGGGCTGGTGCTGCTCATCGGCCTGGTGGCGAAGAATTCGATCCTGCTCGTCGACCTCGCGAACCAGAGGCGCGCAGCGGGGTTGAGCGTCGACGACGCCCTGCGCGACGCCTGCCCGATCCGCATGCGCCCGGTGCTGATGACCTCGGCCACCCTGATCCTCGCCCTCGTGCCGGCGGCAATCGGCCTGGGCGCAGGCGCCGAGACCAATGCGCCGCTCGCGGTCGCCGTCATCGGCGGCATGATCACCTCGACCCTGCTCACGCTGGTGGTGGTGCCCTCGGCCTACTCGCTGGTCGAGAACTGGCGCGCGCGGCGCCGCGTGCCGCGTGCCGCCCGCGTGGAGACCTGATGGCGAATTCCGAAACGCGCAGCCTGGCGGTGTTCTGCGACTTCGAGAACATCGCGCTCGGGGTGCGCGAGGCGAAGTACGCGCAGTTCGAGATGGAGAAGGTGCTCGAGCGGCTGCTCCTCAAGGGATCGATCGTGGTGAAGAAGGCCTACTGCGACTGGGAGCGCTACAAGGAGTTCAAGGCCGCGATGCACCTCGCCTCGTTCGAGCTGATCGAGGTGCCGCACGTGCGCCAGTCGGGCAAGAACTCCGCCGACATCCGCATGGTCGTAGACGCGCTCGACCTTTGCTACACCAAGGAGCACGTCGACACCTTCGTCATCGTCAGCGGCGACTCGGATTTCTCGCCGCTGGTGTCGAAGCTGCGCGAGAACGCGAAGACGGTGATCGGCGTAGGGGTGAAGAACTCCAGCTCCGACCTGCTGATCGCCAATTGCGACGAGTTCATCTACTACGACGACTTGGTGCGCCAGGACGAGCAGAAGCGGCGCGCGGCGAAGAAGCGGCGCGAGACCGCGCCCGCCAGCGGCGAAAAGGGCGACAAGAAGCAGGAGGCCTTCGACCTGGTGATCGAGACGCTGAACGCGCTCATCGCCGAGCGCGGCGAGGGCGAGAAGATCTGGGGCTCGATGGTCAAGCAGGCGCTCAAGCGCCGCAAGCCCGGGTTCAACGAGTCCTACTACGGCTTCCGCGCCTTTTCCGACCTGCTCGAGGAAGCCGAGGGCAAGAAGCTCATCACGCTTGAGCCCGACGAGAAATCCGGCGGCTACCTCATCCGCCCCGCCGCCCAGTAAGGCCGAGCTCCTCGCCGCGGCGGGCCGCGGCATCCGCGACGTCGTCGCGCCCGGGCTGAAGGTGCTCTTCGTCGGCATCAATCCGGGGCTCTACTCCGCGGCCACCGGCCACCACTTTGCGCGCCCCGGCAACCGCTTCTGGCCGGCGCTGCACGGGGCCGGGTTCACGGCGCGCTTGCTGCACCCGTGGGAACAGATCGAATTGCTGAAGACGGGCTGCGGCGTCACGAACTTGGTGAACCGCGCCACGGCGACGGCGGCCGAGCTCGCGCCGGAGGAGTTCGTCGCCGGACGCAAGCGTCTCGCCGCCAAGGTGAGGCGCTACCAGCCGCGCACCGTTGCCTTCCTCGGCGTTGGCGCATACTGCCAGGCGTTCTCCCTGAAGCAGGCAACCGTGGGCCCGCAATCGAGCCGCTTCGAAGGCGCGCAGGTCTGGGTGCTGCCCAACCCGAGCGGCCTGAACGCGAACTATCAGCTCCCGGCCCTCGTCAAACTGTTTCGCCGCCTATGGCTACGAAGCTCGACAAGCCGCTGAAGCGCGAGGTGCTCATCGAGGGCAAGCCCTACATGCTCACGATCAGCCCGCAGGGCCTGAAGCTCGTGCCCAAGGGAAGGCGCAAGGGGCTCGAAATCGCGTGGCGGGAGATCGTGAGCGGCGAAGCAGCGCTCGCCGCCGCGCTCAACGCCTCCCTGGGGCAGCTCAGGGATTGAGCTGCTGGTAGACGGCGTTGGCGACCTTGAGGAGGTCGTCCTTGCTGATGTCGTTGGAGGACAGCGCGTAGCCCATCTTGCGGTCGACCCAGTAGAACACGCCGACGCTGCCTTCGCGGGCGTAGCGGAATGCGGTCTCGCGGTTTCCCGCCGCCTCGGTGCGGACGTAGAGCGTGACGCGCGTGCCGCGGTTGCACTGGTACATGAAGTGGGCGACCGGCCCCGTGTCGCCGGGCAGCAGCCGGCCGCCCACCAGGCTGTAGCCCACCGCTTCGAGCTTCGGCGCGCGCAGCGGCGTGCCGAGCCGCTTGGACAGCCAGGCGACCAGATGCGCTTCCTGGTCCGCTCCCACCTCCACCGGATGGCGCACCTCGGGCGAATAGGTAGCGTGCGCCACCGCGGCGCGCCTGGCCATCGTCGCCCCGGCCTCCGGCGTGGCTGCGACGACCGGCCGCTCGCCGTGCAGCTCCCAGCCGGCAAGGCCGCCGATGACGGCGCCGAGCGCCATCCAGGCCGCGATCGCCGCGACCCGTGCCCAGCGCCGCCGCCCGGGCGACAGGACGTAGGCAAGCGCGCCCGGCACCGGCTCGAGCAGCACCGGCTCGTAGAGGCCGCGCAGCTCCGCGCCGAGGCGGCGGTAGTCGGCGATGCGCTCGGCCTCGTCGGGGCGCGCGGCGAGCCAGGCCTCGACTTCCGCGCGCCGCGCGGCATCGAGGCGCTCGTCGACATAGGCCTGCAGATCCGCTTCGGTGACGGGTCCCGCGCTCATTTCACCACCTTCAGCTTCGCCGCTGCCTGTCCGAGCATCATGGCGCGCAGCTTCTCCCGCGCGCGTGACAGGCGCGACATGACCGTGCCGATGGGGATGCCGAGGGCGCGCGCCACCTGGTCGTAGCTCATCTCCTCGAGCGTGACCAGCAGCAGCACCGCGCGCTGCTCGTCGGGCAGGCGCGCGATGGCGCGGTCGAGGTCGCGCACCACCAGGGAGTCGCCCTGCGCCGCGCGCTGCGCGAGCTCGGGCATCTCGTCCTCGAGCGGGTCGGTCGGGCGCGCCGAGCGCACCTTGTTGACGTGTACGTTGTGCATGACCGTGAACAGCCAGGCGCGCAGGTCGGTGCCGCGGCGATAGAGGTGCAGCTTCGCCCACGCGCGCTCGAGGGTGTCCTGCACCAGGTCATCGGCGGAGGCGCGGTCGCTGACCAGCGCGCGTGCATATCGCCGCAGCCGCGGGATCAGATCAACCAGGCGCTGGGCTTCATTCATCCGGAATAACAGGCGCTCGCCGGGCCCTATTCCACGCTATTTCGGCGCATCGGGCAATGGCGGCAGCGAGCGCAGGTAGGCCACCACCGCGTCGAGGTCCTGCGCGCTGAGCTGGCCGGTGGTGTTCTTGATCACCTCGCCCATGGTCTCGCCGGTCACGTCGCCGTCGGGAGTCATGCCGCTGCCCAGAAAGTCCTTCAGCTCGCCATCGCTCCACTTCTTCAGCCGCGTCGGGGTGAGATTCGGCGCGCCGTCGTCGCCCTCGACGCCGCCGAGGAAGCGGCCCTTCTTCATCGCGCCCAGCCAATTGCGCGGCGTGTGGCACTCGCCGCAATGGCCGAGCGCCTGCACCAGGTAGGCGCCGCGATTGAGCGCGGGCGAGCGCTGCGCGTCCGCAGCGAAAGGGCCGGGCGTGAAGTACAGCCACTTCCACAGGCCGACGAGGAAGCGCCAGCGGTAGAGGAACTTCAGCTCGTGCGGGCGGCTTTCGCGCGCCTCGGGCTTGAGCGCGCGCAGATACGCCCAAAGGTCGCGCAGGTCGGCGTCGGTGATGTTCGTGAACGAGGGATACGGGAAGGCAGGGAAGTAGTGTGCGCCGTCCGGGCGGCGGCCCTCCCGCATGGCGCGCACGAAGTCCGCCTCGCGCCAGCCCCCGAGGCCCGCGGCGTGCGGCGTGATGTTCGGGCCGTAGAAGACGCCGAAGGGCGTCTCGAGCGCGCGGCCGCCGGCGTAGGGCACAGCGCCCTCGCGCGCCTCGGTATGGCAGCCCAGGCAGCCGCCCGCCTTCGCCAGGTATTCGCCGCGCTTCGGATCGCCTTGCGCGAGCGACAGGCTCGCGCAGAGCAGCAGCCCCAGAAGCAAAAGCCCCGCCGCAGCGGGGCTCTTGGCCGGCGTCAGTGCTTTATTGCTTCTGCCGGAAGTTGTCGTGGCAGGTGCCACACGCTTTGCCAACCGCGCCAATCTGCGCCTTCACCGCGGCTTCGTCTCCGCCTCGGCTCACCTGCACCAGCTTGGCCGTCTCGTTCTCGAACTGCGCCGCCGTCTCCTTGAACTTGGCGTTGTTCTCATAGATGGCAGGCAGGGCGCGCGACTTCTCACCCTTCGTGCTGGGATCGAATCCGTCCCAGGCCATGCGGCTCAGGTTGTCGAGAAAACCGGCGTTGCGCTGGATGACCTGAGCGTTGTAGGGCACCTTTCCCTGTGCCATGGCCGCCATCGGGCCGAAATATTTGCCCTGCAGCGTCATGACGGCCTGGCGCTGCTTGACGAGGACTTCCGGCTTCGCCTGGGCGAGCACGCTGGTTGCCGCCGTGCTCAGTGCTACTGCGAGCGCGGTCGCGAGAAAGCTGCTTTTCATCCGATTCTCCTCCGAGGGTTTGGGGCAACAGGACGAACACCGCTGCCCTTGCGGATATTCCCTCAGCGCAGACCGGCCGCGTACTCGGCGACGGCGCGGATCTCCTGCTCGCTCATGCGCGCGGCGACACCGCGCATCATCGCGTTCGGGTCGTTGGCGCGAGCGCCTTCCTTGAAGGCCTTGAGCTGCGCGGCGAGGTATTCGGCGAACTGGCCGGCGAGCCGCGGGTACTGCGCCGGCATTCCCGCCCCGGTGGGGCCGTGGCAGCCGGCGCAGGCTGGCACCCCGTTCGCGGCGATGCCGCCGCGCCAGATCTTCTGTCCGAGCGAGGCGAGCTCCTTGTCGGCGGCGGCGGCAGGCTTGAGCTTCTGGCCGGCATAGTAGGCGGCGAGACCTTTGAGGTCAGCGTCGGAGAGCCCCGCCACCATGCCGTTCATCACCGCGCTCGCGCGGGCCGGCTTCTTTCCCGCCTGCGGCTTGAAGTCTGCCAGCTGCTTGCCCAGGTATTCGGGAAACTGGCCGGCGATCTTGGGGTTCGCGGCGGCCGGACTGTTGCCGTCGGCGGCATGGCACGCGGCGCAGACCTGCCCGGCGATCTTCTCGCCGCGGGCGAGATCCTGAGCGGACGCCGTGCCGATCCCGAAAGCCGCGAGTCCCCCGACCAGCGCCAGCGCGCGCATCATCTGTCCTGCCCCCCGAATGCGAAAGCGGCGATTTTATTAGAATTCGCGGCCCCTCCATGAGCCTTCTTTCGCAAGCGCAATTCCGCGCGGCCGCCGGCCGGCCGGCCGACCTGCTGCCCGAAGGGCCGCCGGAGGTGGCGTTCGCCGGCCGCTCGAACGTCGGCAAGTCGAGCGCCATCAACGCCCTCGCCGGACGCCGGCGCCTCGCGCGCACGAGCAAGACCCCGGGGCGCACGCAGACCATCAACTTCTACGATCTTGCCGGCGAGGCGCGGCTGGTCGACCTGCCCGGCTATGGCTATGCGCGGGTGCCCCGGAGCCTGCGCGCCCAATGGGGTGAGCTGGTGGGCGCGTATCTGCGCTCGCGACCCACGCTCGCGGGCGTGGTGGTGGTGATGGATGCCCGCCATCCCTGCACGCCGCTCGACGAGCAGCTTCTGGACTGGCTGCCCGACGTGCGCACGCTGGTGCTGCTCTCGAAAGCCGACAAGCTCTCGCGCGCCGAGCAGCAGGCAACCCTGAAGAGCGTCGCTGCTTCGCTGGACGCCGACGTGCGGCTGTTTTCGAGCGTCACGCGCCAGGGCGTCGAGGAATGTCGCGGCCTGCTCGAGCAGTGGCTCGCGCAGGCCGCGGAAATAAAAAGCCCCCGGTAAAGGGGATATAAACCGGGGGCGGAAAAGCCTTAATCTTTGGAATTAAGGCACCCGCTCAGGGAGGAGAAGCGGGAGACGATAAACATCGTCTACAGGTAAGATGCACCGCTCCGCGGAAAAGTTCCCACCGCGTAAACCACGATAAAAATCAGTCAAATGAAGCTCTACGGCCAGTTCCCGGCAGTGCGCATGCGGCGCATGCGGCGAGACGATTTCTCTCGCCGGCTCATGCGCGAGACCGCGCTTACGCCCGATGACCTCATCTACCCCGTATTCGTGCTCGACGGAAAAGCCCGCACCGAGAAAGTGGATTCCATGCCGGGCGTGGAGCGCATGACGCTGGACCGGCTGCTGCCGGTCGCCGAGCAGTGCGTGAGCGCGGGCATTCCGGTCATGGCGCTTTTTCCGGTCATCGAGCAGCGGCTGAAGAGTGCCGACGGGCGAGAGGCATTCAATCCGCGCGGGCTCGTGCCGCGCGCCGCTGCGGCGCTGAAAGCGCGCTTCCCGGACCTGGGCATCATGGCGGATGTCGCGCTGGATCCCTATACCACGCACGGTCAGGACGGCGTGATCGACAAGTCGGGCTACATCCTCAACGACGTCACGCTGGACGTCCTGGTCAAGCAGGCGCTGGCGCAGGCAAAGGCAGGCGTCGACATCGTCGCGCCTTCCGACATGATGGATGGCCGCATCGGCCGCATCCGCGCCGCGCTGGAGAAGGCGGGCCACATCCACACGCGCATCATGGCCTACTCGGCCAAGTACGCCTCGGGCTTCTACGGGCCGTTCCGCGACGCCGTCGGCTCTGCGGCGAACCTCGGCAAGGGCGACAAGAAAACCTACCAGATGGATCCGGCCAATTCCGACGAGGCGCTCTGGGAAGTAGCGCTCGATCTCGACGAGGGCGCGGACATGGTGATGGTCAAGCCCGGCATGCCCTATCTCGATGTGCTGCGCCGCGTGAAGGACGAGTTCAAGGCGCCGACCTATGCCTACCAGGTGTCGGGCGAGTACGCGATGCTGCGTGGCGCGGTCGACCGCGGCTGGCTGCCCGAGTCCTGCATCCTCGAGTCGCTCCTCGCGTTCAAGCGCGCCGGTGCCGACGGCATCCTGACCTACTTCGCGCTCGACGCCGCGAAAGCGCTCAGGGTGCGGCCGTCGCGACCGAAAGGCTCCTCAGGAAGCGCTCGGCGTTCTGGTAGCCGATCACGCGCAGCCCCTTGATCTCCTCGCCGTGCGCGTCGAAGAACACGATGCCCGGGGGGCCGAATAGCGAGAACCGCTTCAGCAGCGCACGGTCGCCCTGCGTGCCCTCCGTCACGTCGGCCTGCAGGAGCAGCATGCCGTCCATCACCGCGCGCACCCTGGGATCGCTGAAGGTGAACTTCTCCATTTCCTTGCAGGACACGCACCAGTCGGCGTAGAAGTCGAGCATCACCGGCCTGCCGGGGGCGCGCAGCCGCTGGTCCAGCTCGCCGAGCGAAGCCACGCGCACCCAGGGCAGCGGCGCCACCGGCGCGGCCGCCGGCCCGACGATTCCCGCGAGCGGACGCAGCGGATCGCGGTTGCCGGTGAGCATGCCGGCGAGCAGCGCCACCCCGGCGATGAGCAGCATGACGCCGGCGCCTTTCCACAGGCGCCACCAGCCGGACGCGGCAGCGGGCAGCGGGTCGAGGGCGCGCAGGAAGATCCCCGAGCCGATCAGCAGCGCCGACCAGGCGAGCATCAGCGCCGCATCCGGCAGCACCGGGGTAATGATCCAGAGGGCCACGGCGAGCAGCAGCGCGCCGAAGAACTTGCGCACCCCTTCCATCCAGGCGCCGGCTTTCGGCAGCACGGCACCCTCGAACACGCCCACCGCCATGAGCGGCACGCCCATGCCGAGCGCCATGACGAGAAGCGCCGAGCCGCCGAGCAGCACGTCGCGCGTCTGCGAGATGTAAAGCAGTGCGCCGGCAAGCGGCGCGGCAACGCACGGGCTGACGATGATCGCCGAGAGCGCGCCCATGGCGGCAACGGAAAGGATGCGCCCGCCGCGCAGCTGCTGATGCGCGCCGTGCAGCCGCTGGTGCAGCAAGCCGGGCAGGCGCAGCTCGTAGAAGCCGAACATCGAGAACGCCAGCACGACGAAGACGACGGCGAAGGCGCCGAGCACCCAGACGTTCTGCAGCGCCGAAGCGATCAGCACTCCCGAGGACGCGGCGGCGACCCCAGCCGCCGCGTAAGTGAGCGCCATGCCCAGCACGTAGGCCCCCGACAGCGCGGCGGCGCGCGGCTTGCTGAGGTCGCGCCCCTCGCCGGCGATGATCCCGGAGAGGATGGGCACCATGGGCAGCACGCAGGGCGTGAACGTGAGCAGCAGGCCGAGCACGAAGAAGCTCGCGAGGACCAGCGCGACGTTGCCCTCGAAGAGGCGCGCGATGTCGATGTCGCTTGCGAAGATCGAGAAGCGCGGCTCGTCGGCGAGCTCGCTCGGCCCGGTGCTCATGGAGGGCCCCTGCAAGCCGGTCAGCTGCAGCGTCGAGCGCGACTCCATGGGCACGTAGCACACGCCGATGTCCGCGCAGCCCTGCGAGGTGACCGTAAGATCCAGGCGGCCCTGGCCTTCGACGGGCAGCCGGATGCGCACTTCCTTGCGATAGGTCTCGACCTCGCCGAAGAACTCGTCCTTGTGCTTGATGCCGCGCGGCAGCTCCGGCGCGCCCAGACGCACGCCGCCGCCGGCGTCGAACTTGAACCGGTCCCGATACATGTAGTAGCCATCGGCGATGGCGTAGCGCACCTCGATCGAGGCGGCATCGAGCACGCGCGCGGAAAAGCGGAACGCCTTCTCGGGCTCGAGCAGGTCGTCGGCCGACCCGCCGAGCCTGAGCTGGCCGAGCGCCGGCGCGGCGAGCGCGAAAGCGAGGAAAAGTGTGAAAAGTCTCTTCAAGCCTTGGTCTCGGCGGCCACCCAGTCGAGGTAGGCGGGCAGCCCCTGCTCGATTGGGACCGCGATGATCTCCGGGAGTTCGTAGGGATGGCCCTGGCGCAGCGCCTGCTCGAGCGCGGCATAGCGCTCGGCGCTGGTCTTGATCAGCATCGGGTGCTCCTCGTCGTGCTGGACCGCGCCCTTCCAGCGGTACACCGAGCGGCACGGCGCGAGGATGTTCACGCAGGCCGCGAGGCGCTGCTCGAGCAGCAGCTCGGCGAGGCGCTCGGCGCTCGCGCGGTCGGGCAGGTTGGTGAACACCAGGAGCTTGTGCATGCCGCAGTTCCTCTCAGTCGCCCATGCGTATCTCGCTGTCATCGGCGGCATTTGCGAGCGCTGCACCATAGTGCAAACCGGCGCTCCGGTAGAATGCGCCCCTTCTCGAGTGCGGCGCGGCGCGCGACGTCGCCGTAACCGGCAACAAGCAAGCGCTTCACCACGTCTATTCTAGCGACATGCCAACGGTCACCCTGCAGCCGAGCGGTCAGCAGTTCCAGGTCGAGGAGGGCGAGTCCATCCTCGCCGCCGCGCTGCGCCAGCAGATCATCCTGCCGTATGGCTGCCGCAACGGCGCCTGCGGCAGCTGCAAGGGGAAGCTCCTCGGTGGGCAGGTCGACTACGGCGTGTACCAGAGGAGGGCGCTGACCGACGAGGAGAAGGCGCAGGGCAAGGCCCTCTTCTGCCAGGCGCGGCCGCTCGGCGACGTGGTGATCGAGGCGCGCACGATCGGCGCGACCAAGGACATCCAGGTGAAGACGCTGCCCTGCCGCGTGCAGAAGCTCGAGCGGCTCGCCGACGATGTGATGGCGCTGCACCTGAAGCTGCCGGCCAACGAGCGCCTGCAGTTCCTCGCCGGCCAGTACCTCGAGTTCCTGCTCAAGGACGGCTCGCGGCGCAGCTTCTCGATGGCCAATGCGCCGCAGGACGACGAGCTGCTCCAGCTGCACGTGCGCCATGTCGCCGGCGGGCAGTTCACCGACCATGTCTTCGGCAAGATGAAGGAGCGCGACATCCTGCGCTTCGAGGGCCCGCTCGGCACCTTCTTCCTGCGCCAGGACTCCGACAAGCCGATCGTCTTCGTCGCCTCGGGCACCGGCTTCGCGCCGATCAAGTCGATCATCGAGGCCGCGCGCCACAAGGGCGTGACGCGGCCGATGACGCTCTACTGGGGCGGGCGCCGGCCGAAGGACCTCTACATGAATGCGCTCGCCAAGAGCTGGGCGGGCCCGACCTTGCGCTACGTTCCGGTGGTGTCGGACGCGCACCCCGAGGACGGCTGGCAAGGGCGCACCGGCTTCGTGCACCGCGCGGTCATGCAGGACTTTCCGGACCTTTCCGGCTACCAGGTCTACGCCTGCGGCGTGCCGGTGATGGTCGATTCCGCACGGAAGGACTTCACCGCGCTATGCAAGCTGCCCGATGAAGAGTTCTTCGCCGACAGCTTCACGACGCAGGCGGATCTCGTTCAGCCGGCAGCGCCCTCGCCCAAGTAGGCCTCGCGCACCGCAGGATTGCTGAGCAGTTCCCTGCCGCTGCCCGAGAGCGAGATCTGTCCCGATTCCATGACGTAGCCGCGGTGCGCGAGCTCCAGCGCCAGCAGCGCGTTCTGCTCGACCAGCAGGATGGTGACGCCCTGGTTGGCGATCTCGCGGACGATCTCGAAGATCCGCGCCACCATCTGCGGGGCGAGGCCCATCGAGGGCTCGTCGAGGAGCAGGAGCTTCGGCTTGCTCATCAGCGCGCGGGCAATGGCGAGCATCTGCTGCTCGCCGCCGGAAAGCGTGCCCGCAGTCTGGTGGCGGCGCTCCTTGAGGCGCGGAAAGCGCTCGTACTGCACCGCCGGGTCGCCGCCGCCGCGCGCGTAAGCCCCCATCGCCAGGTTCTCGTGCACGGTCAGCTGCGGGAACACGCCGCGTCCTTCGGGAACCATCACCAGCCCCCTGCGCGGCAGCTCGTGCACCGCGGCTTTGCTGATGTCTTCGCCCAGATAGCTCAATCGGGTTGAATCGGAAGCGATCAGCCGGCAGATCGCCTTGAGGGTCGAGCTCTTGCCGGCGCCGTTGGCGCCGATCAGGCACACCAGCTCGCCGTCGGCGACTTCGAGATCGACGCCCTTCACCGCCCGGATGCCGCGGTAATGCACCTCCAGCCCCCGCACCTCAAGCATGCGCGACGCCACTAAGCACTATGTGCGACTCCTAGATATGCCTCGATCACGCGAGGGTCCTTCTGCACCTCCGCCGGAGGGCCCTCGGCGATCTTTTCGCCGTAGTCGAGGACCATCACCCGATCGCATAGATTCATCACCAGCCGCACGTCGTGCTCGATGAGCAGGACGGTGACGCCGCCGTCGCGGATCGTGCGCACCAGCTTCCCCAGGGCGACGCGCTCGGTGGGGTTCATGCCGGCCGCGGGCTCGTCGAGCGCGAGCAGCTGCGGCTCGATCGCGAGCGCGCGCGCGATCTCGAGGCGCCGCTGGTCGCCGTAGGGCAAGCTGCCCGCGGCATCGTTGGCGCGCGCGCGGATGCCGACATAATCGAGCAGCTCCAGAGCGCGCCGCTCGATCTGCTTTTCCTCTTCGATCGTTCGCTTCGTCCGCAGGATGGCGCCGGCCACTCCGGCACGGCTGCGCAGGTGCCTGCCGATCATCACGTTCTCGAGCGCCGACAGGTTGGCGAACAGGCGGATGTTCTGGAACGTGCGCGCGATCCCGGCGGCCGCCACCCGGTCGGGCTTGAGGCCGGTGATCGGCCGGCCGCCGAAGACGAACGCGCCGCCGTCGGGGGCATAGATGCCGGTCAGCACGTTGAACAGCGTCGTCTTGCCCGCGCCGTTCGGGCCGATCAGCCCGTAGATCTCCCGGGGAGCGATGCCGAAAGAGACCCGCTCGAGCGCCTGCACGCCGCCGAAGCGCTTGCTGATGTCCTCGGCCCGAAGGAGGAACTGCGGCAGCGTCACGCGGGGGCTCGCTCCGCGAGCTCGCGCTTGCGCACCGCCGAAGGCAGCAGCCCCGCCGGGCGAAAGAGCATGACCAGCACCAGCGCGAAGCCGAACAGCAGCATGCGGATCACCTCGGGCTCGACCAGCATGCGCCCGAAGAGCGCGTGCTGCAGCGGCTCCACCGTCCAGCGCAGGATCTCGGGCACGAACGACAGCAGCACCGCGCCGAGGATCACCCCCGCGATGTTGCCCATGCCGCCGAGCACCACCATCGAGACCACCATGATCGACTCGACCAGCACGAAGCTCTCCGGCGAGATGAAGCCCTGGATGGCGGAGAACATGCCGCCGGCGACGCCGCCGAAGCTCGCGCCCATCGCGAAAGCGAGCAGCTTCAGGTTGCGCGTGTCGATGCCCATGGCGCGCGCCGCCACCTCGTCCTCGCGGATCGCCTCCCAGGCGCGGCCGACGCGGGAGTTCTGCAGCCGCACGTTCACCACGATGATGCCCAGCGCCACCAGCAGCAGCAGGTAGTAGTACTTGATCGGGCCGCTGAACTCGAGGTCGAAGAAGTACTGGTAGGTGCCGAAGCTGAAGCCGTCGAGGGTGAACGGGTCGATGCGCGTGATGCCCTGCGGCCCGTTGGTGATGTTCACCGGGCGCGACAGGTTGTTGAGCACGATGCGGATGATCTCGCCGAAGCCGAGCGTGACGATGGCGAGATAGTCGCCGCGCAGCTTCAGCGTCGGCGCCCCGAGCAGCACGCCGAAGAACGCGGCGATCGCGGCGCCGATCGGCAGGATCACCCAGAAAGGCAGGTGCAGGCCGAAATGCGGGCTCGCCAGCAGCGCGTAGGTGTAGGCGCCGACGGCGTAGAAGGCGATGTAGCCGAGATCGAGCAGGCCGGCGAAGCCGACCACGATGTTGAGGCCGAGCGCGAGCAGCACGTAGAGGATCGCGTAGTTGGTGACGCGCACCCAGGTGGTGCCGACCTGGGCGAGCATGAAGGGCAGCACGGCGAGCGAAACGGCGATCAGCGCAAAGCCGACCCATACCAGCCAGGGGTGCCTGCGTGTGTCGAAAAACGCAATCAGGCGCGATCTCCCACACGCTCCCCGAGCAAGCCTTGCGGCCGCAGCACGAGCACGAGGATCAGCACGAGGAAAGCGAACACGTCCTGGTAGTTCGAGCCGGCGAGGATGAAGTGCCCGTCGCGCGCGCAGGCCTCGATGCTGTCCGCGAGCCAGCCGTACCGGCACAGGTCGGTGAAGTCGCCGATGTAGCCCGCGCCGAGCGCCTCGACCAGCCCGAGCAGGACGCCGCCAAGCATCGCGCCCGGGATGTTGCCGATGCCGCCCAGCACCGCCGCGGAGAAAGCCTTGAGGCCGAGGATCGAGCCCATGGTGTACTGCGCGAGGCCGTAGTACGTGCCGAACAGGACGCCGGCCACGGCGCCCAGGCCGGTGCCGATGATGAAAGTCGCCGCGATGACGCGGTTGACGTCGATGCCCATCAGGCCGGCGACCTGCGGATTCTGCGCGGTCGCGCGCATGGCGGTGCCGAGCGGCGTGCGGTACACGAGCCACGCAAGCGCGCTCATCAGGGCGAGGCAGATGAGGAGAATGGCGATCTGCACCGTGGTGATCGCAGCGCCGCCGATGAAGTAGGTTTGCGACTCGATGATCTGCGGGAAGGCGAGGATGTTGCGGCTCCAGATCATCAGCGCGAAGTGCTGCAGGATGATCGAGACGCCGATCGCGGTGATGAGGGGCGCGAGGCGCGGCGCGCCGCGCAGCGGCCGGTAGGCGAGCCGCTCCATCGAGTAGCCGACCAGCATGCACACCGCCACCGCGCAGCCGGTCCCGATCAGCACCACCGCGAGCGCCGGCAGGCCGAAGGGCGCCAGCGCGTTGATCACGGTGAATGCCACCATGGCGCCGATCATCACCACTTCGCCGTGCGCGAAGTTGATGAGCTGGATGATGCCGTACACCATGGTGTAGCCCAGCGCGATGACCGCGTAGACGCTCCCCGCGGTGAGGCCGTTGATCACCTGCTGGAGAAACGTATCCACGGCCGGCTAGCCTAAACCAAAAACAAAAACGGCACCCTCGCGGGTGCCGTCGATTGCCTGCGCCGGGGCAGGACTACTTGCCGCCGCCCATGTTCTTCAGGAACTCGGCGTAGGCCACGGTCTTGCCGCCCTTCACCACCGCGGTCGGCTCGATCTTGCCGCTCTTCATGACGAAGATGGTGATCTCGGCATCCTTGCGGTCGCCCTTGTCGTCGAAGGCGATGGGCCCGGTGGCGCCGCTGAAGCCTGAGAGCTTCTGCAGCTCGGGCAGGTATTTCTGCGGGTCCGCGGAATCGGCCTTCTTCATCGCCTCGATGAGCATGTTCGCGGCGTCATACGTGAACGGCGCGTAGAGGATCGGGTCGGTGTTGAACGCCTTCTTGTACGCGTCGAGGAACTTCTTCGACGCCGCCTGCGGCGGGATGCCGGCCTGCGAGCACAGCAGCCCTTCGGCCGCCTTGCCGGCAAGCTCGGTCATCTTGTCGGTGCAGGCGCCGTCGCCGAAGGAGAACACCGCCTTGATGCCGAGCTCGCGCCCCTGCTTGAGGAGCGGCCCGCCGGTGGCGTCCATGCCGCCGAAGAACACGGCGTCGGGCTTCTGGCCGCGCAGCTTGGTCAGCACCGCCTTCCAGTCGGTGGTCTTGTCTGTGCCCTTCTCGCGCGGCAGCACCTTGATGTTGGCCGCCTTGAGCGTCTTCTCGACTTCGTTGGCGATGCCCTCGCCGTACGCCGTGGCGTCATCGATCACCGCCACGACCTTGGGCTTCTTCTCGGTCGCCAGGTAGCTCGCGATGGCCGGACCCTGCTGGTCGTCGCGCCCGACGACGCGGAACACGTTCTTGAAGCCCTGCTCGGTGAGCTTCGGGTTGGTCGCCGAGCCGCTGATCATCGGGATGCCGGCCTGGTTGTAGATCGCCGAGGCCGGGATGGTGACGCCGGAGTTCAGGTGCCCGACCACGCCGGCGACCTTGTCGTCCACCAGCTTCTGCGCCACGGTGGTGCCGACCTTCGGATCGGCCTGGTCGTCGACGGCGATGAGCGTGAACTTCGCCGCCTGACCGCCGATCTTGATGCCAGCCTGGTTCGCCTCGTCGACGGCGAGCTTGGCGCCGTTCTCGTTGTCCTTGCCGAGGTGGGCTATGCCGCCCGTGGTCGGCCCGGCGTGGCCGATGCGGATTTCACTGCCGCCCGAGGCGGCGGCGGGCGCCGCCTTGCCGGCGTCGGCGGCCTTGGCGGGGGGCTTCTGCTCGCCGCAGCCGGCGAGCGCGAACGCGGCGGCAATCAGGGTGACGCCTGCGGTAGTGAATTTCATGGGATCTCCGGGAGTTCCGTTCTTGGGGGGGCGCCTATCTTACGCGCAGCCGGCGGGCTTTTTCCATCGGGGAAAGCCCGGAAAGAAAACCCCCGCCGGGGCGGGGGTTGCGTCGGGCCGCGGCGCCTATCGAACCGAGCGGGTAAACGGGAAGATCTTGGTAAAGCCGAGGATATCGGTGATGAGCAGCACCAGGAACACCAGGACGATGGCCCCGACGATGCTGCCACCTGTCGGCAGGCTGTCGAGCTGCGCGGCGAGTTGCGCCGCCTCTTCGTCGGTCATCGCGGCGACGCGCGTCTTGACGTCGGCCGCGTCGACGCCGTACGCCTGCAATTGCGCGCGAACGTCGGCCCGGTCGAGCAGGCTCGAGATGCGGCCGCGCTCGGCCCCCGCGACCGCGGCATCGGTAGCGACCATGGCGGCCTGCGCAGGGGCGGCGACCCCCAGGCTGGCAAGGGAGAGGATCAGCAGGCTGGCAATGAAGCGGCGAATCATGGAGGGCCTCCTTTTTGGCAATTGTTACGCTTTCGAGCTTAGCATCGCGCGACGATGGAAAGCCACCTCGAGGTGCTGCAGTTCTGGTTCGGCGAGCCGCGCGGCGCCCGGCTCAAGCGCTGGTTCGAGAAGGACCCTGCCTCGGACGCCGGCATCCGCCGCCGCTTCCTGCCGCTCTACGAGACCCTGGCGCGCGGCCAGCACGCAGATTGGCTCGACGAGGCAGGGCGCTGCCTCGCGCGCATCGTCGTGCTGGACCAGTTTCCGCGCAACATGTTTCGCGGCACGCCGCGGGCCTTCGCCGCCGACCCCCTGGCGCTGCAAGCGGCACGGCACGCGGTCGAACGGGGCTACGACCGCGGGCTGCTGCCGGTGGAACGCCTGTTCATCTATCTGCCGTTCGAGCACAGCGAGGCGCCCGAGGACCAGGAGCGCGCCTGCGAGCTGTGCCGGCCGCTCGCCGCCTTTCCCGAGACCGACGACGCCTACCGCTACGCGCTGGCGCACCGCGACATCATCGTGCGCTTCGGCCGCTTTCCCCACCGCAACGCGATCCTCGGGCGCGCCAGCACGCCCGAGGAGCTCGAATTCCTGAAACAGCCGGGATCAGGGTTTTGAAAGGGGAGGAAGGGCCCTCCCCTTCAGATCCCCTCCGCTGAGTCGGTAATCGCGCCGCGCGAGGCGGTCGACACCAGCCGCATGTACTTGGCGAGCAAGCCCTTGGTGTAGCGCGGCTTGGGCGCTTTCCACTTCCTGCGCCGCGCGGCGAGCTCCTTCGCGGACACGTTGAGCTGCACCAGGCGCTTCTTCGCGTCGATGGTGATCGAGTCGCCTTCCTTGACCAGCGCGATCGTGCCCCCCGCGTACGCCTCGGGCGAAACGTGCCCGACCACCATGCCCCAGGTGCCGCCGGAGAACCGCCCGTCGGTCAGCAGCCCGACCGACTCTCCCAGTCCCTGGCCGATGAGCGCCGAGGTGGGCGCAAGCATTTCCTGCATGCCGGGGCCGCCTTTCGGACCTTCATAGCGGATCACGATCACTTCGCCCGCCTTGATCTTCTTCGCCATGATCGCCTTCATGCAGGCGTTCTCGGAGTCGAACACGCGTGCGCGACCCGTGATGGACGGATTCTTGAGGCCGGTGATCTTCGCCACGCAGCCCTCGGGCGAGAGGTTGCCCTTCAGGATGGCGAGGTGCCCCTCGCGATAGAGCGGCTTCGACCACGGGCGGATGACTTCCTGGTCGCGGCGCGGCTCGGCCGGCACGTCCTTCAGCATCTCGGCCATGGTCTTGCCGTGGATGGTCATGCACTCGCCATGCAGCACGCCATTCTCGAGCAGGATCTTCAGCACCTGCGGCACGCCGCCGGCGCGGTGGAAATCCACCGCCACGAAGCGGCCGGAGGGCTTGAGGTCGCACAGCACCGGCACCTTGCGGCGCACACGCTCGAAGTCGTCGATCGTCCACTTCACGCCCGCCGCCGCGGCGATGGCAAGGTAGTGCAGCACCGCGTTGGTCGAGCCGCCGGTCGCCATCACCAGCGCCACGGCGTTTTCGATCGCCTTGCGCGTGATGATGTCGCGCGGCTTGAGCTCCTTCTTGATCGCTTCGACCAGCACGCCCGCCGATTCGGCGGCGGAGTCGGCCTTCTCGCCGTCGGGCGAGGCCATCTGCGAGGAGCCCATCAGGCTCATGCCCAGCGCCTCGAACGAGGAGCTCATGGTATTCGCGGTGTACATGCCGCCGCAGGCGCCGACGCTCGGGCAGGCGTTCTTCTCGATGCCGACGAAATCCTCCTCGGCGAGTTTGCCGGCGCAGAACGAGCCGACCGCCTCGAAGGCGGAGACGATGGTGAGGTCCTGGCCCTTCCACCGGCCCGGCTTGATGGTGCCGGCGTAGACGAAGACGCCCGGCACGTTCATGCGCGCCATCGCCATCATGCCGCCGGGCATGTTCTTGTCGCAGCCGCCGACCACCAGCACGCCATCCATCGCCTGGCCGTTGACGCTGGTCTCGATCGCATCGGCGATCACCTCGCGGGAAACGAGGGAGTATTTCATCGCCTCGGTGCCCATGCCGATGCCGTCGGTGATGGTCGGCACGCCGAATACCTGCGGCTTCGCCCCGGCCTGCTCGAGCGCCGCCATCGCGCGGTCGACCAGCGGCTGGATGCCGGCATTGCAGGGATTCATGGTCGAGTGGCCGTTCGCCACGCCGACGATCGGCTTCTCGAAGTCGCCGTCGCCGAAGCCCACGGCGCGCAGCATCGCGCGGTTCGGGGAACGGGCGACGCCCTGGGTAATGAGTCGGCTGCGTCGGTTGTAGGCCATTTAGAATGGATTTTAGCGTGCTCGTCCACCCCAGCATCGATCCCATCGCTTTCGCCATCGGCCCGCTCGCCGTGCGCTGGTACGGGCTCATGTACCTCGCCGGATTTGCGGCCGGCTGGTGGCTCGGGCTGAGGCGCATCGCCCAGGGCGCGGCGCCGGTGACGCGCCGGCAGTTCGACGACCTGCTGTTCCTCGCCGTGCTCGGCGTGATCCTCGGCGGGCGGCTGGGCTACGTGCTGTTCTACAAGCCGGCGCACTATCTTGCCAACCCCCTCGAAGTCTTCGCCATCTGGCAGGGCGGCATGTCGTTCCACGGCGGGCTGCTCGGCGTGATGCTCGCCATGGCCTTCGCCGCCTGGCGCCATCGCATCGACTACCTGAGGCTCATGGATTTCGTCGCGCCGCTCTGCCCGCTGGGCATCGCCGCCGGGCGGATGGGCAACTTCATCAATGGCGAGCTGTGGGGCCGCGTCACCGAAGTCCCCTGGGGCATGGTGTTTCGCGGCGCGGGCGATGCGCCCCGGCATCCCTCGCAGCTCTACCAGTTCGCGCTCGAGGGCGTGCTGCTATTCATCATCCTGTGGTGGTACTCGAGCAAGCCGCGTCCGCGCGGCGCGGTGTCGGCGCTCTTCCTCATCGGCTACGGCGTGTTCCGCTTCGTCGCGGAATTCGCGCGCGAGCCCGACACCTTCCTCGGCTATCTCGCCATGGGCCTGACCATGGGCCAGTGGCTGTGCCTGCCGATGATCGCCGGCGGCCTCTGGCTTTTCCGGTGGAGCCGACGCTAGCGCCGGTGGTCGGCGCGGTGCTGCCGGTCTTCGGGCTGGTCGCCTGCGGCTACCTTGCCGGCCGCTTCGGCCTGGTGACGCAGGCTTCGAGCCACGCCCTCAACCAGTTCGTGTACGCCTTCGCGCTGCCGGCGATGCTGTTCATCGCCGTCTACCGCGGCTCGCTGGAAGAGATCCTGAGCGGCTACTTCCTGCTCGCCGTGGTGGGCGCGACGCTCGCCACCGCAGCGGCGGGTTTCGCGCTCTCGCACTTCGGCGGCGCTGCGCCGGCCGAAAGCACGATGCGCGCGCTGAACGCCTCGTTCGCCAACACCGGCTACCTCGGTATTCCGCTGGTCACCGTCGCCTACGGCGAGCGCGCCGCGCTTCCCGCGGCGCTCGCCACGGTGGCCACCAACATCGTTTCGTTCGCCCTCGCCATCGTCTGCCTCGAGCTCTTCGTCAACCCACGCCGCGGCGGCGTGCGCCGCGCGCTCGCGGGCGTAGTGCGCAGCCCGCTCATCTGGCCGATCGCGCTCGCCATCGCGCTGGTTGCCTTGGCCGTCAAGGTGCCGCTCCCGGTAGAGCGATTTGCGACGCTGCTCGCGGCAGCAGCGGGGCCCTGCGCGCTGTTCGCCATCGGCCTGTTCGTCTCGCAGCTTTCGATCCGGGCCGGCGCGATGGCGAGCTGGCAGAGCTCGCTGCTCAAGCTCGTGCTGCACCCGCTGCTCATGGCGCTGCTTGCCTTCTGGCTGCTGCCGATCGACCCGTTCTGGGCGAAGATTGCCGTGGTCTGCGCGAGCCTGCCGCTCGGCGCCACGGCCTTCGTGCTCGCCCAGCGTTACAAGCTGCTCGAGGCGGAGACCTCCACCGGGGCGGTCGTCTCCACCACCGCCTCGATCGTCACGGTGTCGTTGGTGATGGCCCTGCTGGCCGGCCGCTAGGGCAGGGCCTCGGACAGGACGCGCGCTACATGCCACGCTTCGCGCCGCGTACCGTCGGCGATCTGGTGGCGGCAGCTCGTCCCGTCGGCGACGACGAGCGCCTGCGGCGCGTTGCGCACTGCCGGAAGCAGTGAAAGCTCCGCCATCTTCATCGAAACGTCATAGTGCTCGGCCTCGTAGCCGAAGCTCCCGGCCATGCCGCAGCAGCTGGCCTGTATGGGTTCGATGTTGAGCCCGGGCACCATGCGCAGAACCTTCTCGACCGCGGGCATGGCGTCGAAGGCCTTCTGGTGGCAATGGCCGTGCAGCAGCACCTCGCGCTTCATCTCCTTGAACTTCAGCTTGCCGGGCTCGCGGGCGAGGAATTCCTCGAGGAGGAAGGCGTTCTTCGCCAGGTCCTGGGTGCCCGGGAGCAGGACCCCGTACTCGTCGCGCATGCCGAGGAGGCACGAGGGCTCCAGTCCGATGATCGGGATGCCGCGCGCCGCCCAGGGCCCTAGCGACTCCATCACGCGCCGCGCCTCCACCTTCGCCTCTTCGACCAGGCCGACGGAGAGGAAGGTGCGCCCGCAGCACAGCGGCCGGCCGGCCATCACCGGCTCGGCGATGTGCACCCGGCAGCCCGCCGCCTCCAGGACGCGGATCGCCGCGCGCGCATTCTCGGGCTCGAACCATCGGTTGAAGGTGTCGACGAAGAGCAGCACGTCGCGCTCGCCGCTCTTGGCGAACGCGCGCTCGACGAAGTGGTCGCGCCGCCAGCGCGGCAACGCGCGGCGCGCCGAGAAACCGAGCGCGTTCTTCAGCATTCCCGAGAAGAGGTTCGCGAGCGGCGCCGTTTGCGCCGCCCAGGACGCATAGCGCGGCAGGTACGCCACCGCGCGGCTGCGCAGGCTGAGGCCATGCTTGCGCCGGTATTGCGCGAGGAACTCGATCTTCATGCGCGCCATGTCAACGCCGGTCGGGCATTCGCGCTTGCAGCCCTTGCAGGAAACGCACAGGTCGAGGGCCTCCCGCACGCTCTCGTCTGCCTCGGCTCCGAGCTGCCCGGAAAGCGCGAGCCGCAGCGTGTTGGCGCGCCCGCGGGTGAGGTGCGCCTCGTCCATCGTCGCGCGGTAGGACGGGCACATGGTGCCGGCGTCGAACTTGCGGCAGTGGCCGTTGTTGTTGCACATCTCGGCGGCCTTGTCGTAGCCGCCCCATTCGCTCCAGTTCAAATGGGTTTGAAGAGGAATGGTTTGGTAACCCGGTGCGTAACGGAAAAGCGCCTTGTCGTCCATGCGTGGCGGCGCGACGATCTTGCCCGGGTTCATCAGCCCCTTCGGGTCGAGCCAGGACTTGATCTCGCCGAGCGCCGCGGTGAGGCGCGGGCCGAAGAAGGGCGCGATCCATTCCGAGCGCACCAGCCCGTCGCCGTGCTCGCCGGAATAGGCGCCCTTGAACTCCTTCACCATCGCGCACGCCTCTTCGGCGATGGCGCGCATCTTTCCGGCGCCGTCGCGGCGCATGTCGAGCACCGGGCGCACGTGCAGCGTGCCCACCGAGGCATGCGCGTACCACGTGCCGCGCGTGCCGTGCTTCTCGAACACGCGCGTCAGCCGCTCGGTGTACTCGGCGAGGTGCTCGAGCGGCACCGCGCAGTCCTCGATGAAGGAGACGGGCTTGCCGTCGCCTTTCATCGACATCATGATGTTCAGCCCCGCCTTGCGTACATCCCAAATCTGTTTTTGAAATTTTTCATCCGCGACCTCGACCACGCTCCCGGGATGGCCGAGATCGGCCATCAGCTGCACCAGGGCTTTCAGCTTCCTCTCCTGCTCGGCGAGCTGCTCCCCGGAAAATTCGACCAGCAGGATGGCGTCGGGCTCGCCCTTGATGAAGGCATCCACCGTGCCGCGGAACGCGGCGATGTCGCGCGCGAGGCCGATCATGGTGCGGTCGACGAGCTCCACCGCGCTCGGGCCGAGCTCGACGATGTGCCGCGTGAAATCCATCGCGGTGTAGAAGCGCTGGAAGTGGCACACGCCGAGCACGCGCGCCGGCGGGATGCGCGCGAGCTTGAGATGCAGGCGCTCGGAGTAGACGAGGGTTCCCTCGGAGCCGACCAGCAGGTGCGCCGCGTTCGCGTGCGGCGGCCCGAGGTGGTCGAGGTTGTAGCCGGCGACCTTGCGCAGCACCTTCGGAAAGCGCGCTTCGATCTCCTGCTTTTCGCGTTCGTACAAAGAGCGGATTTTTTTGATGAATTCCAGGTAGGCGACCGGCCCCGAGGCGCCTGCCATCGGACCGAAGCGCCAGCGGTGTCCCTCGGCCGTCACCGCATCGATGGCGAGCACGTTGTGCACCATGTTGCCGTAGGCGATCGAGCGCGAGCCGCAGGAGTTGTTGCCGGCCATGCCGCCCAGCGTCGCCTGCGCGCTGGTCGAGACGTCGACCGGAAACCACAGCCCGTGCGGGCGCAGGCGCGCGTTGAGCGCATCGAGCACCACCCCCGGCTGCACCACCGCCGTGCCCGCTTCAGGGTTTACTTCCAGGATGTTCTTCAGATACTTCGTATGGTCGATGACCAGCGCCTCGCCGACCGCCTGGCCGCACTGCGAGCTGCCGGCGCCGCGCGGCAGGATCGGCACGCCCGCGTCCGCGGCGATCGCCAGCGCGGCGCGCGCGGCCTCTTCGCTGCGGGGCAGCACGATGCCAATCGGCTCGAGCTGGTAGATGGAGGCGTCGGTCGAATAGCGGCCGCGGCTCGCGCGATCGAAGAGCACCTCGGCATCGAGCTCGCGCCGCAGGCGCTCGGCGAGCGCGGTCGCGCCGCCGCGCTCGTGAAACATGCGAACCGGCACCGAAGGGGCGTTCATGGGGCCGAAGTAGAATACCGCATGCCTCGACAGGCCGGCCGGCATTTCCTGCAGATCCCGGGACCCACGAACGTTCCGGAGCGCGTGCTGCGCGCGATCGACTTTCCGACCATGGACCATCGCGGGCCGGACTTCGCCGAGCTCGGCAAGGCGGTGCTTGCCGGCATGAAGCGCGTCTTCAAGACGGCGCAAGGCGACGTGGTGATCTATCCCGCGTCGGGCACCGGCGCGTGGGAAGCGGCGCTCGTGAACACGCTCTCGCCGGGCGACCATGTGCTGATGGCCGAGACCGGGCACTTCGCCACGCTGTGGCGCAAGATGGCCGCGCGCCTTGGCCTCGAGGTCGAGTTCCTGCCCGGCGACTGGCGCCGCGGCGCCGATGCCGAGGCGATCGAGAAGCGCCTGCGCGCCGACGCCGAGAAGCGCATCCGCGCCGTCTGCGTGGTGCACAACGAGACTTCGACCGGCGTGGTTTCCCGCGTCGCGGACATCAGAAAGGCGATCGACGCGGCCGGCCACCCGGCGCTGTTCATGGTCGACACGATCTCCTCTCTCGCCTCGATCGACTACCGGCACGACGAGTGGAACGTCGACGTCACCGTGGCGGGCTCGCAGAAGGGGCTGATGCTGCCGCCGGGGCTTTCGTTCAACTGCATCTCCGCCAAGGCGCTTGCCGTCTCGAAGTCCGCGCGCCTGCCGCGCAGCTACTGGGCCTGGGACGAGATGATCGCCAACGGCAGGGGCGGGTACTTTCCTTATACGCCGGCGACGAACCTGCTCTACGGACTGCGCGAGTCGCTGGCCATGCTGCTCGACGAAGAAGGGCTCGACGCCGTGTTCGCGCGCCACCAGCGCCATGCCGAAGCGACGCGACGCGCGGTGCGCGCCTGGGGGCTCGAGGTGCTCGCGCTCGACCCGCGCGAATTTTCCGGCTCGCTGACCGCGGTGCTGCTGCCGGCGGGACACGACGCCGACCGCGTCCGCGCGCTGATCCTCGAGGCGTTCGACATGTCGCTCGGAACAGGCCTGGGCAAGCTCGCCGGCAAGGTGTTCCGCATCGGGCACCTCGGCGACTTCAACGATCTGACGCTCGCCGGCACCCTCGCCGGCGTCGAGATGGGGCTGGCGCTCGCCGGCGTTCCCGTGAAACGGGAAGGCTTGCAAGCGGCGATGGCCTATCTCGCCGAGTGCCGGGCGAAGCCCGCTCGCGCCGCGGCGTAGCGCGCCTCGCGCAACCTTTCAGAAACGTCAGGGCAGCGCGCCGCCGCGACGCTATGATTGCGCGCCATTCAACCTGACCCCTGGAGAAAAGAAATGAAAGCAGCATTGCGCCGCTTCGCGGGCGCTGCGGCCGGTTGCGCCCTCGCCTTCGCGGCGGCCGGCGCGCAAGCCCAGTCCTGGCCGACCAAGCCGATCATCATGCTCAACCCGTTCCCGGCGGGCGGCGGTACCGATACCTTCGCGCGGCCGATCGCCGCCAAGCTCTCGCAAACGCTCGGCCAGCAGGTGCTGATCGAGAACCAGGGCGGCGCCGGCGGCACCGTGGGTGCGGCCAACGTCGTGAAGCGCGCGCCCGACGGCTACAACTGGTTCTTCGGCGCCGTGCACCACACGATCGCCGAGAGCCTCTACACCCGGCTCCCCTACAGCCTCGAGAAGGACTTCGAGCCGGTCACCGTCGCCGCCTTCGTGCCGAACGTGGTGGTGGTGCATCCGAAGCACAAGGACAAATTCAAGACGCTCAAGGACCTGATCGGCTACGCCAAGGCGAACCCCGACAAGCTCAACTACGGGTCTGCCGGCAGCGGCACGACGCACCACCTCTCGGTCGAGCTGTTCAAGACGATGACCGGGACAAAGCTGGTGCACGTTCCCTACAAGGGCGCCGGCCCCCTGATGATCGATCTCCTCGCGGGACAGGTGGACCTTGCGTTTGACGGCATGGGCACCTCCTCGTCGCAGATCAAGGCCGGCAAGCTGATTCCGCTCGCGATCACCAGCCGCGTGCGCAATCCCGTGCTGCCCAACGTGCCGACGGTGCACGAGGCAGGCGTACCGGGCTACGAGGTGCGCACGTGGTACGGCATATGGGCGCTGCGCGGCACGCCGCCCGCCGTCAAGGAGCGCATGTACAAGGAAATCGTTGCCGCGATGAACCAGCCGGACCTGAAGAACATCTGGGCGCAGCAGGGCGCGGATCCGGGCGGCATGCCGCCCGCCGAGATGGAAAAGCTGGTGAAGAGCGAGATCGCCAAGTGGGCGAAGGTCGTCAAGGACGCCGGGGCCAAGGTCGACAACTGACCCGAAGCTGACGAACTTGAAAGCCATGGTGCTAGACTCCCCGCACCATGGCGGCCCTGCTCGAAGTCAAGAACCTCCGCACTACGTTCCAGACGTCGGGCGGCGTAGTCCGCGCGGTCGACGGCGTGTCCTGGGACATCCAGGAAGGCGAGACCGTCGCGCTCGTCGGGGAATCGGGCTGCGGCAAGTCGGTCTCGGCCCTGAGCATCATGCGCCTGGTCTCCGAGCCCGCGGGCCGCATCGAGAGCGGTGAAATCCTCTACAAGGGGCGCGATCTCCTCAAGCTGAGCGAGGAGCAGATGCGCGGCGTGCGCGGCCGCGAGATCGGCATGATCTTCCAGGAGCCGATGACCTCGCTCAATCCGGTGCTCTCGATCGGCCGGCAGCTCACCGAGGGCCTCGAGATCCACATGAAGATGTCGCCGCACGAGGCCCAGGCCCGCGCGGTGGAGCTGCTCGGCATGGTCGGCATTCCCGATCCGGCGCGGCGGCTTGCGCAGTATCCGCATCACTTCAGCGGCGGCATGCGGCAACGGATGATGATCGCCATGGCGCTCGCGTGCAATCCGTCGCTCATCCTCGCCGACGAGCCGACCACGGCGCTCGACGTCACCATCCAGGCACAGATCCTGGAGCTGATGAAGGACCTGGCGCAGCGCTTGGGTGTGGCGATGCTCATCATTACCCACAACCTCGGCGTGGTCGCCCGCTATGCCGACCGCGTAAACGTCATGTATGCCGGACGCATCATCGAGCAGGCGAGCGCGGCGGAGCTCTACGCCAACCCGCGACACCCATACACGCTCGGCCTGCTTCGCTCGGTGCCGCGCCTTGACGAGCCGCGGCGCGCGCGCCTTGCGCCGATCGAGGGGCAGCCCCCGGACCTCACGCGCCTTCCGGCCGGCTGCGCTTTCTCGCCGCGCTGCTCGTTCCGCGTCGAGCGCTGCGCCGAGGCCGCCCCGCCGCTCATCGCCGTCGACGCGGCGCACACGTCGGCCTGCTGGGAATGCGAGCGCCTGGTGAAGGCGGAGGCGGCATGAGCGAGGTGCTCCTCGAGGTGCGCGACCTGGTGAAGCATTTCCCGGTTGGTGCCGGCTTTCTCGGCCGCTCCGGAGGCACGGTGCGCGCGGTCGACGGCGTCAGCTTCTCGCTGCACCGCGGCGAAACGCTCGGCCTCGTCGGCGAGTCCGGCTGCGGGAAGACCACGACCGGGCGCTGCATCCTGCAGCTCGAGCAGCCCACCAGCGGCCAGATCGTCTTCGAGGGCACCGACCTCGCCACGCACTCGGAGAAGCAGTTGCGCGACCTGCGGCGCCACATGCAGGTGATCTTCCAGGACCCGTACTCGTCCCTCAACCCGCGCATGACGATCGGCGAGATCCTGGCCGAGCCGATCAAGGTGCACCGCCTGGTATCGGGCAAGGCGGCGCGCGAGAAGCGGATCGAGGAACTGCTGACCCAGGTGGGGTTGCTGCCCCAGCACGCGCAACGCTACCCGCACCAGCTTTCCGGCGGCCAGCGCCAGCGCGTCGGCATCGCGCGCGCCCTGGCCATGGAGCCCTCGCTCATCATCTGCGACGAGCCGGTTTCGGCGCTCGACGTGTCGATCCAGGCGCAGATCATCAACCTGCTGGAAGAGCTGCAGAGCCGGCTCGGCCTGACCTACCTGTTCATCGCGCACGATCTGTCGGTCGTGCGCCATATCTCCGACCGCGTCGTGGTCATGTACCTCGGCAAGGTCGTCGAGGTCGCCGACCGGCAGGCGCTCTACGAGGCGCCGGTCCATCCTTATACCCGCGCGCTGCTCTCCGCGGTGCCCATCCCCGACCCGAAGCTCGAGGCCACGCGCGAGCGCACCGTCCTGCGCGGAGAGATCCCCAGCGCCCTCACACCGCCAGGGGGGTGTGTCTTCCATCCCCGTTGCCCGATCGCGGAGGCACGCTGCAGTGCGGAAATCCCGCAATTGCGGGAAATCCAGCCTGGACACTGGGGTGCCTGTCATCTCGCTTGACAGGCAGTAGTTCACACCCTTAACTAGCGGGCAAATCAAAAGGGCCTCCCATGCCGGGGCCCCAAGGGCTTCAGACAACTCTAGGAGGAGGTGTGTCATGAAACAGCTCGCGCGCGTTTTCGCGCTCGCAGTGGCCGCGGTGTTTTCCCTGCCCGGTCTGGTCCAGGCGCAACGCAACGGCGGAGAGCTGGTCTTCCCAGTCCCCTCCGAGCCGCCTTCGTATGACGGTCATCGCGAGGAGACCTTCGGGCTTATCCACCCGATCGCTCCGTTCTACAACACGCTGCTGCGCGTCGATCCCAACGACAAGGGCGGCACCAAGCCCTACCCGTCGATCGCCGAAAGCTGGAAGGAGTCGGACGGCGGCAAGACCTATACCTTCAAGATTCGCTCCGGCGTCAAGTTCCACGACGGCTCGGACCTGACCTCGCGCGACGTGAAGGCGTCCTACGACAAGATCGTCTTCCCGCCGCCGGGCGTCGGCTCGACGCGCAAGGGCCAGTATGCGGTGGTGGAGAAGATCGAGGCGCCGGACCGGTCCACGGTCGTGTTCCGCCTCAAGCAGCCCTCGGGCTCCTTCATCGCCTCGCTGCTCTCGCCCTACAACTTCATCTACAAGGCCGACATCCTGGCGAAGGATCCGCACTGGTACGAGAAGAACATCATGGGCAGCGGCCCCTTCACCTTCGTCGAGCACGTCAAGGGCTCGCACGTGGTGGGCAAGAAGAACGCGAGCTACTGGGACAAGGGCAAGCCCTACCTCGACGGCTTCCGCGCGGTCTTCATGCGCGAATCCGCGGCGCAGGTCGCTGCGGTGCGAGGCGAGCGGGCGCACATCCAGTTCCGCGGGTTCACCCCCAAGGATCGCGACAACCTGAAGACGGCGCTGGGCGACAAGATCACGGTGCAGGAGTCGCCCTGGGATTGCATCCTGATGGTCGCCATCAACCACGAGAAGAAGCCCTTCGACGACAAGCGGGTACGCCGGGCCCTGACGCTCGCGCTCGACAGGCACACCGGCTCGAAGGCGCTGTCGCAGATCGCGATCGTGAAGTCGGTCGCCGGCGTGCAGGTGCCTGGCACGCCGTTCGCCACGCCGCCCGAGGAGCTGAACAAGCTCGCCGGCTACTGGACCGACGCCGCGAAGTCGCGCGCGGAGGCGAAGAAGCTCCTCAAAGAAGCAGGCGTGGCGGAGGGCTTCTCCTTCACCTTCAAGAACCGCGGCATCCCGATGCCTTACGAGCCGCTCGGCGTGTGGATGATCGACCAGTGGCGCCAAATCGGCCTCAACGTCAAGCAGGAAGTGATCGAGGCCGCCGCCTATTTCGGGGTCATCCGCAAGGGCGACTTCGAGGCGGCGATGGACTTCCAGTGCGGCTACATCGTCGAGCCGGATCTCGATATGTACAAGTTCCTGTCCACCGACCGCAACCCGGCGAACTACGGGCGCTACAAGGACCCGGTGCTCGATGCGCTCTACGACAAGCAGAGCGGCGAAACCAACGTCGAGAAGCGCAAGCAGCTCGTGCGCCAGTTCGAGAAGCGGCTGCTCGAGGAGGAGGCGCACTACCTGATGACGTTGCAGTGGCACCGCATCATCCCGCACTCCGCCAAGCTCAAGGGGTGGACAGTGACGCCGAGCCACTACCTGAACAACACGCTCGACACGGTCTGGCTCGAGCAATAAGGGGCTTCACGCCGGCGGCGGCCGCGCCGCCGGCGTGATTCCTGATGGCGTTCTACATACTCAAGCGCTTGCTCGCGATGATCCCGACCCTGCTCGGGGTCGCGGTGCTCATCTTCGTGCTGCTGCGCATCGTGCCGGGCGACGTGGTCGAGGCGCGCTACCTGACGCAGGGCAGCCAGTTCCAGTCGCAGGACCTGATGGACCAGGAGCGCGCGAAGCTCGGCCTCGACAAGCCGCTCTGGCAGCAGTTCACCACCTGGATGGCGGGACTCGCGCGCCTGGACTTCGGGCTGTCGATGTGGACCGGCGCGCCGATCACCGAGGAGATCAAGCTGCGCTTCGCGCTTTCGCTGCAGCTCGCGATCATGGCGAGCCTGCTCGCGCAGCTGCTGGCGATTCCGCTCGGCATCCTCGCCGCAGTGAAGCAGGACACCTGGGTCGACTATGCGGTGCGCGTGTTCTCGATCGCCGGGCTGGCGACGCCCTCGTTCTGGCTGGGCATCATGATGATCCTCACCATGCTGATCGTCTTCCACTGGGTGCCGCCGATGGTGTTCACGCCCCTCTGGGTGGATCCCTGGGAGAACCTGGCGCAGCTCATCTGGCCGGCGCTCGCCGTGGGCTACCGCTATTCCGCGGTAGGCACGCGCATGATGCGCTCGGCGATGCTGGAGGTGTTGCGCGAGGATTACATCCGCACGGCGCGCGCCAAGGGCCTTTGGCTGAAGCTGATCCTATCGCGGCACGCGCTGAAGAACGCCATTCTGCCGGTGCTCACCGTCATGAGCCTGGAGTTCGCGTTCCTGCTCGGCGGCCTGGTGGTGACCGAGCAGGTGTTCAACCTGAACGGCCTGGGCATGCTCTTCGTCGAGGCGATCTCGCACCGCGACTACACGCTCGTGCAGGCGCTGGTCATGCTGGTCGCGACCTTCTTCCTGCTGATCAACTTCTTCGTCGACATAGCGTACGCGTGGATCGATCCGCGCATCCGCTACCGCTAAGGCGCATGGCCGTCACTCCGCAAACCCTCGAGGAGTTGAGCCGCAGCGCGCCGCGGCGCGCGCGCTGGATTTCCGCGATCGTCGATTTCGTCCGCCGGCGTCCGCTCGGTGCGGTCGGCGCTGCGCTCATCCTGGTGATGGTGGCGATGGCGGCGACGGCGGGGTTGATCGCGCCGTACAACCCGGTCGCGAACGACTATACCGCGATGCTCGCCGGTCCAAGCAGCGAGCACTGGCTGGGCACCGACGCGCACGGCCGCGACGTGCTGACGCGCATCCTCTATGGCTCGCGTACCGCGTTGATGGTCGGGCTGGGCGCCTCGATCCTCGGCGCGACGTTCGGTTCGCTGATCGGCGTGGCGAGCGCCTACTTCGGCGGCCGGGTGGACCTGATCGTGCAGCGGATCATGGATGTCTTCTTCGCCTTCCCGGTGATCATCCTCGCCCTCGCCGTCGTCGCGGTGCTCGGCACCGGGGCCGGCAACGTCATCCTCGCCATCGCGGCGCCCATGATCCCGCGCTGCGCGCGGGTGGTGCGCTCCAGCGCCCTCGCGGTGCGCGAGATGCCGTATATCGACGCCGCGCGCGCCTCCGGCTTCGGCCACCGGCGCATCATCCTGCGCCATATGCTGCCCAACGTCATGGCGCCGATCCTGATCATGGCGACCGCGTTTCTCGGCGAGGCGATCCTGCTCGAGGCCTCGCTCTCCTTCCTCGGCCTTGGCGTGCAGGAGCCGACCGCCGCCTGGGGCCTGATGCTGCGCGGGGCGGCGGTCGAGTTCGCCGAGACGGCGCCGTGGATGGCGGTCTTCCCGGGCCTCGCCATCAGCATGGCGGTGTTCGGCTTCAACCTCTTCGGCGACTCGCTGCGCGACGCGCTCGATCCGCGCCTGCGCACCCAGTAGCTAGATCGCGCCGGCGGCGCGCAGCTTCTCGATCTCGCCCGGCGTGCAGCCGAGCAGGCCCCGCAGCACTTCCTCGGTGTGCTCGCCGAGCAGCGGCGGCGGCACGCCGTGCTCCACGGGCGTGGCGGAGAAGCGCATCGGGCTGCGCACCAGCGACACGCGTCCGGCAAGCGGATGCGCCAGCTCGAGCTTCAGGCCGCGCGCGACTGCCTGCGGCTCGCGAAACACCTCTTCCAGCGTGTTGATCGGCCCGTTGGGCACCCCGGCCGCTTCCAGCGCCTCGACCCACTGGCGCGTCGTGCGCGCTTCGAGCAGCGGGCCGATGATCGCGTCCAGCGCCGTGCGGTTCTCCACGCGCTTGCCGTTGGTGGCGAAGCGCGGGTCCTTCGCCAGCTCGCTGCAGCCGGCGACGGCGCAGAATTTGTTGAACAGGTTGTCGTTCCCGCAGGCGAGGATCACCGCGCCGTCGGCGGTGCGATAGGCGCCGTAAGGCACGATATTCGGGTGGGCGTTGCCCAGCCGCCTGGGCGAGACCCCTGTCGCGAGGTAATTGGCCGCCTGGTTCGCCAGTACCGCGACCTGGGTATCGAACAGGGCCAGGTCGAGATGCTGGCCTTTGCCGCCCTGCGAGCGGTGTACCAGCGCGGCGCAGATCGCAATCGTGGCGTACATCCCGGTCATGATGTCGGCGATCGGCATGCCCGCCTTCTGCGGGCCGCCGCCGGGCAGGTCGTCGCGCTCGCCGGTGATGCTCATCATGCCGGCCATGCCTTGGATCATGAAGTCGTATCCCGGGCGGTCGCGGTAGGGCCCGGAATGGCCGAAGCCGGTCACCGAGCAGTAGACGAGCCCCGGGTTGAGCGCCGAGAGGTCCTCGTAGCCCAGGCCATAGCGCGCCAGATCGCCGAACTTGTAGTTCTCCAGCAGGACATCGCTTTTCGCGGCGAGGCTGCGCACGATGCGCTGCCCTTCGGGCTTGGAAAGGTCCACGGTGACGGACTTCTTGCCGCGGTTGGCGCAGGCGAAGTACGCGGATTCGCCGGTCGCCTTGCCGGCGGCATCCTTCAGCCACGGCGGCCCGAACGCGCGCGAATCGTCGCCCTTGCCCGGGCGCTCGACCTTGATCACCTCCGCGCCGAGGTCGGCGAGGTTCTGGCCGGTCCAGGGACCCGCCAGCACGCGAGTGAGATCGAGGACGCGGATGCCGGAAAGAGGGCCGGAGCTCATTTCAGAAGATGATAGACGAGCTCCTCGAACCCGGCGCCGGAGGTTCGCTGCGTCACGTACTTGGGCGCCGCGGCGAGCTGCGCCTTGAAGCGCCCCACGTTCGCGACCCCCACGGACTTTTCGAAGAAACCGAACATCGGTGCGTCGTTGGGCGAGTCGCCGACGAAGACCACCTCGCGGTTCGCCGCATCCAGGTCCTGGCCGAAGCGCTCGGCGAAGACCCGGCGCGTCATCGCCAGCTTGTCGTAGGCGCCGAACCAGCCGTTGACGTGGATCGAGCTGACGCGCGCGGTGAGCCCGGCCTCGCGCATGAGCGCGGCGATCCGCTCGGCGGCCGCGAGGGGCAGCGGCGGCACGTCCTCGCAGTAGTCGATGGCAAGGTCGGTCTCGCGGTAGGGCTGGTCGGAAGCGATGGCGCAGCCCGGAACAGCGGCGAAGATCGTCTTCGCGATCGCGTCGAGGCGCTCGCGCTTGGCAGCTCGCGCGGCGGCGTCCTCCTGGAAGCGCTTCTGCAGCCTGCCTTCGGCAAAGGCGAAATAGAAGGCGCCGTTCTCGCCGACGACCGCGTCGACGGGCCACATGCGCGCAATGTGGTCGCACCAGCCGGCCGGCCGGCCCGTCACCGCGATCACCCGCTTGCCGGCATGCTTCAGGCGCTCGAGCGCGCCATATGCCCCGGCGGTGAGCCTGCCCCCGGTGGTGAGCGTGTCGTCGATGTCGAAGAGCAGCGCGGCGACGCGGCCCGCGTCGAGCTCGGCGAGCGGCCTCATCGGCCCATCACCTGCGCGACGCGGCTGCGCTCCGCGTCGCTCATGTGCAGGCCGCACTTGGTTCGGCGCCAGAGCACGTCCTCGGCGCCGCGCGCCCATTCGCGCTCGGTGAAGTAGCGCACCTCGCGCTCGGTCAGGCCGGCGCCGTAGTGCTCGCCGAGATTGCCGTCGCCCGTCACTTCCGCGGCGAGCGCGCCGTGGCGGCGGAAGATGGCCCGCAACCAGGGCTGCGGCAGCCCGGGGTGGCGCTTGAAGAACGCGGCTTGCGCGGCGGCGCGGCTGGCGAAGTTGCTGCCGGGCAGCGGCGAGCGGTCGGTCCACGGGCCGCTCATGCCGGGAAAGTACGGCGCCAGCTTCTCCAGTGCCTGCTCGGCGAGCCGGCGGTACGTGGTGATCTTGCCGCCGAACACCGACAGCACCGGCGCGGCGCCCGGCTCGCCGTCCAGGCGCAACGTGTAGTCGCGCGTGACGTCCGAGGGGTCGGCCGAGCCGTCGTCGTACAGCGGCCGCACCCCAGCGTAGCGCCACACCACCTGCTGCGGCGTGAGCGCGCGCGCGAGGTAACGGCTCGCCGCCCGGCACAGGTAGTCGATTTCTGCTGCGCTGGGCTGCGCCTCAACGCGGTCCGCCTCGAGCGCGACGTCGGTCGTCCCGACGAGCGTGAAGCGCTCCTCGTAGGGGATCATGAACACCACGCGCCGGTCGTCGTTCTGCAGGATGAAGGCGTGCTCGCCTTCATAGAGCCGCGGCACGACGATGTGGCTGCCGCGCACGAGGCGCACGGCATCGGCGCTCGGCTGTCCGAGGCGCTCGTTCAGAACCTGCTTCACCCACGGCCCGGCCGCGTTCACCAGCGCGCGCGCGCGCACCTCCTCCCCCGAGGAGAGTCGGACTTGCCAGCCTCCGGGCTCGCGCCGCGCCGCCACGCACTCGGTGCCCACCAGGACGCGTGCGCCGCGCGCCGCCGCATCGTGGGCATTGGCGATCACCAGGCGCGCGTCGTCGACGCGGCAGTCGGAGTACAGGAAGCCGTGCTTGAGCGCTGGGGCAAGCCCGGAAGCGTACGGCGGCTGGTCCAGCCGCACCGTCCGCGATCCGGGAAGCAGCGAACGGCGCGCCAGGTGATCGTAGAGGAACAGTCCCGCGCGGATCATCCAGCGCGGCCGCAGCTCGGGCACGTGCGGCATCACAAAGGAGAGCGGCCACGTGAGGTGCCCCGCGACCCGCAGCAGGGTTTCGCGCTCCGCCAGGGCCTCCGCGACCAGGCGGAACTCATAGAGCTCGAGGTAGCGCAGACCGCCATGGATGAGCTTCGAGGAAGCCGAGGAGGTGGCGTTGGCGAGGTCGTCGCGCTCGACCAGCACCACCGACAGGCCGCGGCCGGCAGCGTCCCGTGCGATGCCCGCGCCGTTGATGCCGCCGCCGATCACCAGCAGGTCGCAGCTCATTTCCATGCCAGCGGAAAGCGTACGCTGATCGCCACACCGTCGCCCGAGGCGAGGTTCGCCGCCTGGATGCTGCCGCCGTGGAACTCGGCGATGAGCCGCGCCACGTAGAGACCCAGCCCGAGGTGCGGTGCGCCGGCGCCGCGGCCTTCGCGCACCGAGATCATCGATTCGAACAAACCGGTGCGCATCTCGGCCGGCAGGAGCGGCCCGCGGTTCGACACGACCAGGACCGCCGCCCCTGCCGCCTCCTCCAGGATGACGCGTACCGGCGCGCCCGCGCGCGAGAAATCCGCCGCGTTCTCGGCCAGCTTGTCGAGAAGCTGCGCGGCGAGGTCGGGAGAGCCTTCGACCTCCATGCGCCGCGGCGGCAGCTCGAGCTCGAACGAGGCGCGCGGATACGCGGCTCGATAGCCCTCGACGCAGCCGCGCACTACCTCGCGCAAGTCGTAGCGGCTGCGCTCCGCGCCCGACAGGCTCTGCTCGAGCCGCGATGCCTCCATCATGCGCTCGAGGATGCGGTGCAGCCGCGCCAGCCCCTCCTCCGCACGCTCGATGTAGCGCCGGGCGTCCCCGTCGCCGGGCGCCAGCTTCAGGTTCTCGAGCGAGGAGCGCACCACCGCCATCGGCGTACGCAGCTCGTGCGAGAGCCGCCCGGCCATGCTCTCGAGGTAGGCGTGGTGCTGCGCCAGCCG
>Ga0247825_10000210_pt1 | contig 35000 bp, 25 predicted proteins | sample 13C_Vanillin_Day_FD_194413 | JGI IMG/M metagenome (GOLD analysis project Ga0247825, IMG submission 194413) | Soil microbial communities from agricultural site in Penn Yan, New York, United States - 13C_Vanillin_Day48 | ecosystem: Environmental > Terrestrial > Soil > Agricultural land | place... | reverse complement strand
ATCGCACGAATGAGGCTGTTGCGCGAAGGTCAGCAGCAGGACTACCGCGTTCTGTTTCTCGACATCTGGACGACTCGAGCGGGGCGCTGGCAGATGGTCGGCTGGCAGGCGACGCGCACGCCCCCTAGCCTCTAGCCTCTGACCTCTACCCTCTTGCCCCCAGCGCCCGCTTGACGCGCTCGGGCGTCATCGGCACCTGGCGAACACGCGCGCCGGTGGCATCGAAAATCGCGTTCGCAATCGCCGCGACGGCAACCGTCACCGACGTTTCGCCGGCGCCCGCAGCATTCGCATCCGGCTGGTTGAGGAGGACCGTCACCATCTGCGGGACGTCGGCGCCAAGGTAGAGCGGCGGATAGGTCCGCCAATCCACCGACGTGATCTTCTCGTCGTCCCAGATGACCTCCTCCAGCAGCGCGCGGCTCACGCCCTGCAGGGCGCCGCCCTCCAGCTGGTTCCGCAGCCCATCCGGGTTGGAGATCGGCCCGCAGTCTTCCGCCATCACGAGTCGGGTCACGCCGACGCGACCTGAGTCCTGATCGACGGAGACCTCGGCCACCATCGCGCAGTACCCGTTGTCGCCCTCATAGAGCACGCACGACATGCCACGGCCCGAAGTCACGCCCGTCCGGGGAATGCCAGGGCGCGGCGACGGACGAGTGTCCCAGTTCGCCGCCTTGGCGGCGGCCCGGATGACGCCCATCAGGCGCGGGTCGCGCAGATGGCGAAGCCGGTAGTCGACCGGATCGGCTTTCAGCAGAGCGGCCACTTCGTCGATGAACGACTCGTGCGCGAACGTATTCTGCAACCGCGCCGGCGATCGCAGCGGTCCGGTGAAGAAGGGCGACGGCACGTCGTGCGTCAGCACGCGCTCGCTCCTGATCGTACCGGTTCCACCGCTTCGACCGCTGACCGTTCCGGTCATGTACGACGGCGCGGCATTGCTGTTGTTGGCAAACCCCGCCGGATCGGGCGCCGGACTGCGGGGCGCAAACGGGGCCGGTTCGAACCCTGCGAGCATGCCGGTCACGATGTTTCCCGGACTCGCCGCTCCCGGGCGTCCGCCGCGCGTCGCCGACCACGATTCGTGGTCCCACGCGACGATGGTCCCGTCGGCGTCGAGAGCGGCTCGCTCGTCGATGACATAGGCCTGGCCGTAGTTCTCCCACGCCATCTCGTCCTTCCGCGCCAGCTGCACGCGGACCGGCCTGCCGACTGCCTGCGACAGCAACGCGGCGTCGTACGACACCGTGTCCGCGCCGTTCACGCCGTAACAACCCGACGCCATGCGAAAGATCACGTGCACGCGATCGCCCGGCAGATCGAGGAGCATCGCCGCGGAGCTCTTGAGCGGATACACGGCCTGAGAGGCGGACCAGATCGTGGCCCGGTCCCTTTGAACGTCCGCAACGGCGCACGCGCTTCCGATCGAGCCGTGCATCTGGTACGGGTACAGATACGTGGCTTTGACCACTCTCGCCGCGCGCGAGAAGTTCTGGTCGACATCCTTCGAGTTCACGACCAGGGTGTCGCGCGTCGGCTTTTCATTCCGCAGCCAGTCGTGAAAGCTGCGATGGTCAGGCAGACGGTCTCCAGAGGACCAGGTGACCTTCAACTTTTCGGCTGCCTGAATGGCCTGCCACGGCTTCTCGGCGACCACGCCCACGAAGTTCTTCCTGACCACGACCTTCACGACGCCGGCGAGGGCCTGCACCGATCCTTCGTCCACGCTGATGAGCGTGGCGCGCACGGAGGGGGGCCGCACAACTCGTCCGTGCAGCATTCCGGGGACACGGACGTTGTGGACGTACTCGAACTGACCCGTCACCATTGAGGGGAACTCGACGCGTGGCGTCGACGTGCCCAGAACGGTCCACTCGCTCGGGTGTTTTCTCCTGGCCTCGGGGTTGACGGTGAGGTTGAACGTCCGGCCGCCGACGAGCTCCGCGTAGCTCGCCCGCTTGGCGGCATCTCCTCTGGCGGAGACGACCCCGTCTTTGACCAGCAGCTGCTCGACGGGGACTGCGAGGCGTGCCGATGCCAAACGCACCAGCGCTTCACGAGCCGTCGCGCCCGCCTGGGCCAGGTTGGCGCGGTTGAAGTTCGTCGGATGGGACTGCGCGCCGGAGGTCGTGCCCTGATCCGGTGTCAGCTCGGTATCGCACTGAACGAGCGTCACGCGATCGAAGGGCACCGACAGCTCCTCGGCGATCAGCTGCGTCTGGGCCGTATAAAGGCCATGCCCGAGCTCACACTTCCCTGTATATGCGGTCACCCGCCCGTCAGCGCCGATGGCGATCCACGAGTCGAGCTGGTTGCTTCCCGCGCCGTCCAGGCGTTGCGCGCCGAGCACCGCGGGCGCGATTCCCGCATCCGACAGAATCGACGCGGCGCCGAAGCTCACGACCAGGGCGCCGGAGCCTTTGAGGAATGCCCGACGGGTGAGCCCCGCACGGTCGAGCGCGGCCGAGGCGTCGGGTGTGAGTGACCGTCCCGTGTCGGTGTGGTGATTCGTCATGATCGGCGCGCCCCTTCCGCGTAGCGCTCGATCGCGCGCATCATGCGCGCGTGCGCCGCGCACCGGCAGAGCACCCCGGACATCGCCTCTCGGATCTCCGTTCGCCTCGCGCGCGGGTTGCGGTCGAGGAACGCCTTCGCCGTCAGGATGACGCCGTTGGCGCAGAAGCCGCACTGGAGAGCCTGCTCGTCGATGAAGGCCTGTTGAATCGGGTGCGGCTTGTCCAACGCTCCGAGCCCTTCGATTGTGGAGACGTCCTGCCCCGTGACCGTCGAGACAGGAGTCTGGCAGGAACGGACAGCCGCGCCATTGACGAGGACCGTGCACGAGCCGCACTGCCCGAGGCCACAGCCGAACTTCGGACCGTTCAACTGCAGATCGTCGCTCAGCACGTACAACAGCGGGGTGGCCGGATCGACGTCGAGCGTGTGGGTCCGGCCATTCACTTTCAATGTCAGGACGCTCATGGGGATACGTTACCGTCTCGAGGCCCAGGGGCTCAAGGCTTACGTCTCAAGGCTTAGGTTTGGTTGGAGCCCTAACCTCCAACCTCTGACCTCTGACCTCTGACCTCTAGCCTCTAGCCTCCAACCTCCAGCCTCCAGCCTCCAGCCCCCGCCCCCAGGTTTAGACTGGAGCGCTCATGCACCTGCCCATCAAGCGGACGGTCGAACGGCTGCCCGGCGGCATGATGATCGTGCCGCTCTTCGCCGGCGCGCTCATCAACACGAGCCTGCCGGGCGTGGGGCAGTACTTCGGCTCGTTCACAGGGGCGCTGTTCAGCGGCGCCTTGCCGATTCTCGCCGTGTTCTACGTCTGCCTGGGTTCGACGATCGACCTTCGGTCGACGCCATACATCCTGAAAAAAGGCGGTGCGTTGTTCGCCGCCAAGGTGCTGACCGGGCTTCTGCTGGGAGTCGTGGCCGGGCGGTATCTTGGCGAAGCGCCGCTTCCGGCCGGCGCCTTCGCCGGCCTCTCCACGCTGGCGATTGTTGCCGCCGTCAACGATACCAACGGCGGTCTGTACATGGCGCTGATGGCGCAGTTCGGCCGGCCGCGTGACGTCGCCGCCTATTCGATCATGAGCATCGAGTCGGGACCATTCCTGACCATGGTGACGCTCGGGGTGGCTGGATTGTCGGCGTTCCCGTGGCAGACGCTGGTCGGAGCCGTGCTGCCACTGGCGGTCGGCGTGGCGCTCGGCAACCTGGATCGCGAGCTTCGAGACTTTCTCGCCCGCGCTGTTCCGGTGCTCATCCCCTTCTTCGCATTTGCTCTCGGCGCCGGCATCAATCTGACGAACGTCTGGCAGGCCGGTCTGCTGGGATTGCTCCTCGGGCTCTTCGTCGTCGCCGTCGGCGGCGCGGTGTTGTTCGCGGCCGACAGACTGACCGGTGGAAACGGCGTCGCTGGCATTGCAGCGGCTTCCACCGCCGGAAACGCGGCCGCCGTGCCGGCCATTGTCGCGAGCGCGAATCCCGCCTACGCTCCGGCCGCTGCGTCGGCGACCGTGCTCGTCGCCGCCAGCGTCGTCGTGACAGCCGTGCTGACTCCCATCGTCACGGCCTGGTGGGCGTCGCGCCTCGGACTCACAAAGCCTGCAGCCGAACGCGCCGAGTACGTCTGATGCCTCCTCAGGTCGGCATCGTTGCCGACGATCTGACCGGTGCGGCCGATACAGGCGTCGCGTTTCTTGCGGCCGGATTGACGACCATCGTGAGCTGGCCGGACATCCACGACGTCTCCGTGCTCGAACAGGCCGACGTGGTTTCGTTCGACGCAGGCAGCCGTGCGGTCGATCGAGAACGCGCTGGTGCGATCACGGCCAGGATTGTCTCGAGGTTTCGGGAGATTGGCATTCCCACGCTGTACAAGAAAATCGACTCCACGCTCCGCGGCCACATCGGCGCCGAACTACTGGCCGCGCTGCACGCATGGCACCCGCAGAGTCTGGCCATCGTCGCCCCTGCTTTCCCCAGGACCGGTCGAACGACCGTGAACGGATATCAGTGTGTTGACGGTGTGACGCTCCCGGGACGCGCGTCCCTTCCGGAGTTGCTCGAAACGATCGGCATCCGCACACGTCGCTCCGACCTGTCCTTCGTCCGGAGCGGCGGCCTCGAGTCGCTCTTCCGCGACTGCCAGCAAACGGCTGGCGCGGTCGTCTGCGACGCGGAGACCGACGAGGATCTCGAGGTCATCGCACGCGCCGGGTTGCGGCTGCAGGCGCCGGTCGTCTGGGTGGGATCAGGCGGCCTGGCGCGTGCGATGACCGCCGCGGGACGGATGACTGTCTCAGCGCGCCAACGAGCCGCGACAGGCGCGTCGATTTCCGCCCCGCCCGTCCCGGTCCGCTTGCCGCGCGACTTCGGATCGGTTCTGATCGTCGTCGGCAGTCGAAGCACGATCGCGCGCGCGCAAGCGGAGGCGCTCGCCGAGGCGGGGAGCCACCGAATCGACGTTCCGGTGCACGTCTTACGCAGTGGGATGACAGCCGACGGTTCGCGAATCGCGGGCGAGATCGACGCGCGACTTCGCGCCGGAGACGATGTCGTGACAACGTTGGAGGCAGTGGCGATGGAAGACGGCGGTGTTGAAACGGAAGATCCGAGGCTGGTCGAACGGCTCGGTGAACTGCTGGCGCCAGAGGCGGCGGCCGTCGGCGGCCTCATCCTGACCGGCGGCGCGACCGCGGTTGCACTCCTGCGCGCCTGGGGCACGACCGCGCTGAGAATCCAGGCCGAACTCGACCCCGGCGTGGTGCTGTCGGAAACAGTTGGGGCACGAAGAGTGCCGGTGGTAACGAAAGCGGGAGCGTTCGGCGATCGCGGAACGCTTACCAGGGCGCGGGAACAGCTACGCAAGGACGGACCAGGGACCAAGAACCAGGAACAAGGGACGAAGTAGATGCTCCCAACAGTCGCCATCACCATGGGAGACGCGGCCGGCATCGGCCCCGAGATCATCGTCAAGGCGCTCGCGCGTCCCGAGGTCCCGGCGGCGGTCCGAGCCCTGGTCATTGGCGATGCGAGACGCCTGGAGAAGGCCGCGGCGATTGCCGGCGTCGCCGTGGACGTGCGGCGCGTCAACGGTCCCGGCGCTGCAACTTTTGCGGTCGGAACGATCGACTGCGTCGATCTCGGGCTGATCCCCGACGATCTGCCATTCGGGCAGCTGAGTGCGGTGGCTGGCGACGCTGCTTATCGTTACGTCGAACGCGCCGTCTCGCTGGCAGTGGCCGGCGACGTGGACGCCATCTGCACGGCGCCTCTGAACAAGGAGGCGTTGCGCGCCGGCGGTCACAACTTCCCCGGGCACACCGAGCTCCTGGCGCATCTGACCGGTACGCCAGAAGTTTCCATGATGCTGATCGCGCCGGGGCTCCGCGTGATTCATTGCACCACGCACATCGGCCTCATCGACGCGATTGGGCACATCGATCCCGACCTGGTGGTGCGGACCATTCGCCGCGGGCACGAAGCGCTGGTGCCCACCGGCATGGCCGCGCCGCGGATCGCCGTCTGCGGCATCAACCCGCACGCCGGCGAGCACGGGCTGTTCGGCCGCGGCGAAGAGGAGTCCAAGGTCGCGCCGGGGGTCGCCCGTGCGCGCGCGGAAGGGATCGACGCCGTCGGTCCGCTGCCGGCGGACACGACGTTTTTCCGGGCGGTACGGGGCGACTTCGATCTCGTCGTCGCGATGTACCACGATCAAGGACACTGCCCGGTGAAAGTCCTCGGGCTCGACACCGGCGTGAACGTCACGGTCGGGCTTCCCGTGGTGAGGACGTCAGTGGATCACGGCACCGCGTTCGACATCGCCGGCACCGGGACCGCGGACGAACGAAGCCTGGTCGCAGCGCTCCGCCAGGCGGCACAGTTGGCCGCCCACCGCGTCACCTGACGCGGGGCCGCTGCACTCCGAAACTGCAACAGACCTGCGATAGCGGTGTCGCAGAATGTGCCACCGCGTTTTGCCCGAATGCACCTATCCGGCTCATCTCGCCTTGTCGTTCGCCGTTCAGCTGTTGGCATCGTCGTCGCAAGTCGCGACGATGCTATGATGCGCCGACCTCGCCCGCCGATGACTATCGCCCATCTCAAGAGATCGATGGATCGCCAGTTCCGAGCGGTTGATCGCCGCTTCCGAGCGGTTGATCGCCGGTTCCGAGCGATTGATCGCCGGTTCCGATCAGTGACGTCCGAGATCCGGCGATTACGGACGGCCCTGGCCCGATCGGACGACCGGAACCGTCGGCAATTTGCCGTGATCCGCCGGCAGCTCGAGGGCCACAGCCGGCAGTTTGAAGGGAACAGTCGGCAGTTTGAGGAAACCCGCCGGCACTTCGACCTCGTTGCCGAGAGCCTTCGGGACGATTTCCGGATCTTTGCCGACGCGATCGCCCACCACTCGGAGCGCCTCGACCACCACGACGCACACATCGCGCGCCTCGATCGTCAGGCTCTGTAAGGGCTCGGGCCCGAACGACCTCGATGGACCATCCCGTGTCGGGCCTGTGCGCTGAATACTGATACAATACTGATATGACTCGAAAGATCGTGCAGACCGGATCCTCTCTGGCCGTGACGCTTCCCCGCGACGTCGTCGAGCAGTTCAAGCTGAAGAAAGGCGACGAGGTGGACGTGTCGGTGCACCCGCAGACGGGCGCCATCATCGTGCGCACCGGCGTGCGCTACCTGGAAGGCGGCAAGGTCACGAAGCGGTTCACCGAGGCGGCCAAACGGGCGCTCGCGAAGTACGACGAGGCGTTCCGGGAACTCGCGAAGTGATCGTCGGGTACCTGTCGGTGTCGCAAGTGATGGCCTTGCACGCCGATCAGCTGCGCCTCTATGGCGGTGCTGCCGGCGTGCGGGACAAAGGAGCGCTCGAGTCTGCGCTGGCACGCCCGGCGATGACGTTCGGCGGCGAAGACCTCTACGAGGATATCGCCAGCAAGGCGGCGGCGATGATGCACTCGCTGGCTCTCAACCACCCGTTCGTCGACGGAAACAAGCGTGTCGCTGCCCAAGCCGCGATCGTGTTCGTCGAGCTCAACGGCTGGGAGTTTCTTGCGACACCGGCCGAGCTCGTTGAGATAACTCTCGCCGTAGCGGAAGGTAAGGTGGCGATCGAGGCGCTGGCCATCTGGTTCCGGCAGCGCCTCCGGACGAGCGAGTGAGCTCAGGCGAACCCTTGAGGCTTTTGAACCTCCCTATTTCTCCATCATCCTCGGCCAGTTGACGACGACGGTGACGCCGTTGGGCGAGACGCCGACCAGCTGCGTCCCACCTCCATCGGCCGCAGCGGCCACCGCATCGGCGAGACCGCCCGATGTCGTGGCGCCGCCGCCCGGTTGCGACACGAGGAACCGTCGACCGTCTTTGGTCACGGCAAACCGATGATAGGTCGGGTGCGCGCCGGGCAACGCCGCGTTCGGCGTTCCGCCCAGCCCAAACAGCAATTGTGGGACGCCAGGTTCCGGGGCCGAGCCCACAATGGGTATGTCGGCAGCCCAGATGCCCGGAGCCAGCACGAAATAGAGTTCCCCGCCGTCCCCCCGCCAGCGTGGGAATCCCCCTCCGTCAACGGAGACCTGCCACTTGCCGGGGCCGTCCGGGAATGGCTTGATGTAGATCTCCGGACGGCCCGTTTCGCCCGACTGGTAAGCGACCCATTTACCGTCGGGTGAGACCTGCGGGAACACTTCGTTGAATTGCGACTGCAGAATCGGGATCGGCTTCTTGTCGCCGGTCACTGGTACGGCCCACACATCGCCCTGGGCACCGGTCTGCGTGTAGACGAGCAGCTTGCCATCCGGCGACCAGCTTTGCGGCGCCTTCTGCTCCGGCGAGTCGACGATCAGCTCCTCGTTGCCAGTGCCATCAGCGCTCTTCACGTACAGCCCCCACCTGTTCTCGCGAAGGGAAGCGAACGCGATCTTCGTTCCGTCGGGCGACCAGATCGGGCTCGAGTTGTCCTGCGTGGTGTCGAACGTCAGCCGCTGCATGCGCCCCTGCGCCAGATCGAAGGACCAGCTGTCCCCGCCAGTGCCTTCGTGGCGGTGCACGGCGAACCGTCTCCCGTCGGGCGACAGGTCCAGGCCCGCGTAGGTCCCCGTGGTGGCTACCTGGTCGCTTCGCACGCCCGCGCGATCGATCCAAAGGAGCGTCCGTTGCTCGTCTGCTCCGCCAGTAGGATTCGCCGTAACACCACCGGTCCGGTACGCCAGCACGCCGGCCTGTGAAACGGCATAGCTGGCCGTGCGGGTCTGGCTGGGGCTGGTGTTCGGCCCTGCCGTCCAGGTTGGAACGCCGTCCGCGACACGGACGGGTTCGCCGGACAACGCCAGCGTGTCCGCGTCGAAGGGCTGGGCAAACACCGTGCTGCCGCGGTTGAAGAGCACGTAGCCAGGCCAGGCGTAAAGGGCCCTCGATTCCGCGGCGAGCAGCCTCGTCCTCTCCTTCGAATCGATGGACCCGACGTAGATCCCGCTCTCCGCAGATACAGCCAGGAACAGGTAGTGCCGGCCGTCGGGCAGGAACTGAGGAAAGAGATGCTCCGTTTCCTTTTGAGCTTCGTCGAGCTCGGTGATCGGCGTCGGCTGTCCGCCTGCGGCGAGCACACGATGAATGACGCCCCCACCGGAAAACAGGATCACGCCGTCGCTGTTCCACGTCCCGCCTGCAATGGGGACGGGGGTGTCGCACACGACCACAGAAGGCCCTCCAGACACTTCCCCCTTTTTCAACTTCCCGTCTTGAAAGAAACCGATGAAGCGGCTGTCGGGCGACCAGAACGGCTGCGTGATGATGCTGTCCTCGATGAGCACCTGCGGCACCACGGATCCGAGCAGCAGCCCGTCCACGCCCAGGTTCTGGCCGCCACGGCTGTTTGTAATCCAGCGCCCGTTGGGAGATATCGAAAGAGGCACCTGCCCTGCACCCATGTTCGACACGGTGAAGCGGATCATCTCCCGCTCGGGCTCAGCGCGGAACGACGACACCGCCGACGGCGCCAGCGCAACGGCGACGAGAGAAGCGGCCGCGGCACCGCCCCAGACGGCCCAGTCGCGCTTCCGGGCGCGCGCCGCAACGGGCGCCGAGACGCCGACCTGCGATCCGCCTTCGGCGATCCACTGGAGCTGAAGCAGCAGATCCCAGGCGGTCTGCAACCGCTGCCGAGGATCCTTGTTCAGACAGCGACGCAACAGGTGATCGAGCGCCGGCGGCACCATCGGCTGCACCTTGGAGACCGGTTCGGGATCGACCGTCTGGAGCGCCGCGATCAACAAGGCGTGCGTCTTCTCCTGGAAGGCCGGGCGGCCCGCGACCATTTCGTACAGGATGGTGCCGAACGAGAAGATGTCGCTCCTTGCGTCAGCCTCGCCGCCCTCGAACTGCTCCGGCGCCATGTACCGTGCTGCGGCCGCCGGAATCGCGGCGGACGCCGGTATCAGCGATCGCGTCGTCGTCATCGACGTCTGCGCCAGCGGCGGCACTCCTTCTCTCATCCTCGCCAGGCCGAAGTCGAGTAGCTTGGGTCCCGCAGGGGTGAGCATGACGACCGAAGGACTGAGCCCACCGTGGACGACCGCCTGCCGATGCGCCTTGTCCAGTGAATCGGCCATCGCGATCGCCACCTGCAACGCTTCGGGCAGCTCCATCGGCCCCTTGGCGAGACGTTGGGCAAGCGTCTCGCCCTCGACGTATTCGGCCACGACGAAATCCGTGGCCGGATCCTCGTGGCCCACATCGACGACCGCGCAGATATTCGGATGGTTGAGCGAGGAGATCGTCCGCGAGTCGCGTTCCAGACGATCCTTCATCCCAGGATGCTCCGAGAACTCCGGCGGGAGCACCTTGAGCGCGACAATGCGATTGCGTCGCGTGTCGGATGCCTTGTATCGCTCGTCCAGCCGCGAGTCCGGGTCCGCGCCGATCGGCGCGAGGACTTCGTAAGGACCGAGTCGTGTGCCAGGTTCAATGGCCATGCGCTGCGCTCCTACCGTCTCAAGCCCGCCGTCCAGTCGACGACGACGGTAATAGGGGTCGTGGAACTGCCGAACGAAAACGTCCCGGCGTTGCGGTCGGCGGCTACCGTCGCGAGAACTGTCGCGACGGCGGCGTTCGCGGCTGCGACCGGGCCTGCAATGTTGGCGACCGCCTGGATAGTCTCGAACTGTGGAATCAGGAACTGTTCGCCGTCGGCGGAAACGGCGTAAGCATGGTGCTGTCCGCCGCTGTGAGTGCCCGTTACGTAAAGCGTCTGGAACAGTGGCCGCGGCACATCTCTTTGAACCGAAGAACCGGTGACACGAATATCGGACGCCATTATTCCGCCGAGCGAGACCACGCTCATGAAGTACAACTGCCTGCCATCACGCCGCCACCGAGGGAACACGCCGCCGTTGACCGACACCTGGATCCTGCCCGGGCCCTCGGGAAACGGATTGATGTAGATTTCGCTCCTGCCGGTCTGGTTCGAGCTGTACGCGATCCATTTGCCGTCAGGAGAAACCTGCGCGTTCCGCTCGTCGGCCTGCGTCTGGAGGATTGGCACCGGCTTCTTGTCGCTGGCAGCCGGGTTCGCAGAGATGCTCCAGATGTCTCCCGCCGTCTTGGGGTCGCGGCTCCAGTAGACAAGCCGGTCACCCGACCAGCTCATCGGCATCGTCGGCAGGTCGGATTCGAGCACCAGCTCCTCGCTTCGGGCGTTGTCCGCCTGCTTGACGTACAGGCCCCACTTGCTGTTCCTCCGGGAACCGAACGCGATCTTCGAACCATCGGGCGACCAGATCGGATTGGAGTTGTCCTGCGTGGCGTCGAACGTGAACCGCGACGGCGTGCTCTGCCCCGCCTCGAAGATCCAGATGTCGCCGCCATCCGCCTCGTGACGATGGACGGCGGTCCGCTTGCCGTCGGGCGACAAATCGACCCCCGCCCATCGCGCCGCTGGTGCCGCCTGCGCGTTTCCGCGACCTGTTCCTCCCGTCCGCCCTCCGCCTGATGCGTTGACCCACACCAGCGGCACCTCTCTCAAATCGGTGCCTGCGGTTGAACCGCCCCGCCCTGCCTGAGCCTGAGGATCGTTTCGAAAGATCAGCAACCCAGTGTTTGAAGCTCCGAAGGCCGCTGCACCGGTGGAGCCAAAGGGGATCTTGTCTGCAATGCGAACCGCCTCGCCACTGAGGGCGAGGCTGCGGGGGTTGAAGGACTGCGCGTAGAGCGTTCCCTGACGGTGGAACAGTAGATAACCTGGCTCGGCATAGACCGGGTTCGATTGCGCCGCGACCAGTCGCGTGGCATCGGTCGAACCGAGCGAGCCGGCATAGATCGCGCTGTCGGAACCGTCTGCTGAGCCCGCAAGGTAGAGGTATTGATCGCCGTCGGGAAGAAAGTACGGTTCCCGCCGGTTCTGCGCCGCCTGGTCGCCCGCTTCAATCAGCGTCGGCTCGCCGCCGACCGCCTGCACGCGCTGCAATCCCTTGCTCGACCCGAACACGATCACGTCGTCGGCATTCCACGTGCCGCCAAGCAGGTCGGGCGTCTCGCAGATGTTCTGCGGAGGTCCGCCGGCGGCCTCGATCTTCTTCAGCGTGCCATTTGCGAAGAACGCAATCCAGCGGCTGTCCGGCGACCAGAAGAGCCGGCCCGCGCCTTCGGTGCCGACGAGCTTCTGAGGCGCTTCCGAACCAATCGGACGGACGAATACAGCGGTGGATGAGGCATCGCGGGCCGAAAAGGCGACCCACCGACCATCGGGCGAGATCGACACCGCCTCGAGCGTCGGCATGTCCGGGACGTTGATGAGAAAGCGCGTCTCTTCTCGCGCCTCGACGTCCCCCGGCGATCTGAACGCGAGCACCAACATGACAGCCGCCAGCAGCGACGCCGCCACAAGCGACAGCTGCGCGATTCGTGTGCGGCGGCTGCGCAGCGCACTGGAGGGTAACGGCGCACTGCCTTCGGCACCACCGGCGATCCACTGAAGCTCCCAGACGAGATCGGTTGCGGTCTGAAGACGCTGGTCGGGATCCTTCGCGAGACAGCGCTTGACAAGAAAGTCGAGCGCCGGGGGCACCGCGGGAACCGTCTTCGACACCGGATCGGTGTCGACCGACATGATCGCCGCAATCAAATGCGGCTGGCTCTTGCCCTCGAACGCTTTCCTGCCGGTCACCATTTCGTACAGCACGGCGCCGAAGGCAAAAATGTCGGATCGCGCGTCCGCTTCCTTGCCTTCGAGCTGTTCCGGCGCCATGTACTGGAGCGTCCCGAGAATCATTCCCTGCGCCGTGATCGGCCGTGTCGCCGAGCCCGCCGGGACCAGCATGTTGGGCCGGGGTGACTGCCCCGCCTTTGATTGCCCGCTCCCGGATCCCGGGGCGCCCGCGACCTGCGCCGGACCAGCAGCCTTCGCCAGCCCGAAGTCGAGGAGCTTGGCGCCGGTCTTCGTCAGCATGACGTTGCCAGGCTTCAGGTCCCGATGTGTGACGCCTTGCTCGTGCGCCTTGTCCAGCCCGTCGGCGATCGCGATCGCGACCTTCATCGCTTCCTCGAGCGGCAACGGACCCTTGGCAAGCCGTTGAGCGAGCGTCTCGCCTTCGAGGAACTCCATCACCAGAAAGTCGAGGTCGTCCTGGCGCCCGACGTCGAAGAGCGTGCAGATGTGCGGATGATTCAGCGAGGCGATGGTCTGCGCTTCGCGCTCGAAGCGCTGACGCATTTCGGGATCGTCGGTGAAGTGCGGCGGCAGGACTTTGATCGCGACCGTGCGGTTCAGGCGGGTATCGGTCGCCTTGTAGACTTCTCCCATCCCGCCCGCGCCGAGCTGCGCGACGATTTCGTAGGGACCGAGCTTCGTGCCGGCGTCCAGCGCCACAGGTACGCGGATTATAGAGGCGAATGGTTGAGGCGGGGGCAGAATTCCGGGTGTATGATGTGCGACGCGGCAGCCTGCCGCCGGTCCAGAGGCCCTGGAACCAGACAGTCACGTGCCAGGCAGATAACACCTCTCCTGGGAGGTCTCATGCCAAGCGAACCATCGATCACACCTGCGGAAACGGCTTCATCCTCAGGCATCATGACGCGCGAGGAAATCGTCGCGCTGTTCGACCGTCGTCAAACCGCGTGGGACAATCTCGACGCCGAGGCGCTGGCCAACGATTATGCCGACGACTGCAGGATCGAGAGCCCGGCTGGCGGTACGCACCGCGGCCGCATAGCCGCCCAGAAGGTCTTCGAAGCCGTGTTCGATGCGTTCCTGGACCAGAAAATGCGAACCGAGAGCCTTGTTATCGACGGCAACCTCGTCTCGCAGCTCGTGAGCATCGAGGGAACCAACATGGGTGGGTTCCTGGGCCTGCCGCCCAGCGGAAAGCCGTTTCACCTTTCCGCCGTGTTTCTCTACGAGCTCAAGGACGGTCGCATCTGGCGTGAACGGCGGATTTACGATTTCACCGGGCTGCTCACGCAGATTGGCGTGCTGAAGACCAAGCCGGCATAGGGGCCCGGGGCTAGAGGCTCAGGGCTGAGGGCTCAAGGCCCTAGCCCCTCAGTCCCGAGCCCCCAGCCTCTAGCCTCTAGCCTCTGACGAGGTGGCCCTATCGCGGAAGCGCCGCTGTCCAGTCGAGAACGACCGTGATGGGGGAGCTGGACTGCGAGGTCGGACCTGTCACCGCGCGGCGGTCGGCTGTGACGGCGGCGATGACCGACGCGATCGCGTTGTTCACGCCTGCCCCGCCGCCGCGACCAAATCCGGCAGCAATCGTTTCGAACTGAGGAATGAGAAACCGCTGACCGTCGGCCGTTGCCGCATAGGCATGGTACTGCCCTCCGGCATGGACGGTGCTCACGAAGACGGATTGGAACAGCACGCGCGGCACCTGCCGTTGAATCGTCGTACCGGTCACCTGAATATCCGACGCCGTCATCGACCCCAACGAGACGAGGCTCATGAAATACAGTTCCCGTCCGTCTCGACGCCAGCGCGGAAAGAGCCCACCATTGACTGAGACCTGAATCCGGCCCGGGCCCTCTGGGAACGGCCTGATGTAGATCTCGCTCCGGCCGGTTTCGTTCGAGCTGTACGCGATCCATCTCCCGTCCGGTGACACCTGCGGGTTCCGCTCGTCGGCTCGTGACTGGACAATCGGAGTCGGCTTGCGGTCGCCGGCCGCTGTTCCGACGGTGATGCTCCAGATGTCCCCGCCGCCAGTCTTGGAGTCGGTGGTCCAGTAGACGAGCCGGTCGCCCGACCAGCTCATGGTCGCCGCGGGGCGCTCCATCTCGATCAGCAGCTCTTCGTCGCGCGTGTTGTCGGCCTGCTTGACGTACAACCCCCACTTGCCGTTCCGGCGTGACGAGAACGCGATACGTGTCCCATCGGGCGACCAGACCGGCGAGGAGTTGTCCTGTGCGGCGTCGAAGGTGAAGCGTGACGGCGTTGGGTTGCCGGTCTCGAAAATCCACACGTCGCCGCCATCGGGATCGTGTCGATGCACGGCGGCGCGCTTGCCGTCGGGCGACAGATCCGGCCCGGACCAGCCGCCCGGTGCCGCGGCCTGCTCACCGGTTCCGGTCCGGCCCACCCAACGTAGCGGCCGGTCCGCGACTCCCCCGACAGCGGGGGCCGAGGTGCCACCGGCCGCGCCGGCTCCGCGCAGATCGTTGCGGTACGCCAGGACACCGGTGTGCGAAGCCGAAAATGCAGCCGCGCCGTTTTCCGCATAGGGAACCCCGTCGGCCAGGCGAATCGCCTCGCCGCTCAACTCGAGGTCGCTCGAATCGAACGCCTGAGCGTACAGCGTCCCTTCGCGGTGGAAGAGCAGATATCCAGAGTCGACAAACACAGCGTTGGACTGCGATGCCACCAGGCGCGTTGCATCGGTCGAGTCGAGTGAGCCAGCATAGATGGCGGCATCGCCTCCCGTACCTGCCACGTACAGATAACGTTGGCCATCCGGCAGGAAGAACGGCTCCTGCGGATTCTGCGCTGCCGACTCCTGCGAAGTCTGGATCGGTGCCGGCTGTCCTCCAGCGGCCAGCACCCGCTGCAGACCCTTACTCGAGGCGAACAGGATCACCCCGTCGGCGTTCCAGGTTCCACCAAGCAGGTCGGGAGTCTCACAGATATTCTGGGGTGGTCCGCCCGCGGCCTCCACCTTCTTCAGTCGTCCGCCTGCGAAGAACGCAATCCAACGGCTGTCGGGCGACCAGAAGAGGCGCCCGGCCCCTTCCGTGCCCGCGAGCTTCTGCGACGCCGTCGAGTTGATTGGGCGCACGAACACCACGGTCGACCCGACATCGTTGGCCGAGTACGCGATCATTTCGCCGTCCGGGGAGACGGCGACGGCCTCGGCGACGGGCATATCCGGCACTTCGACCAGGAACCGCGTGTCCTCGCGTGGGCCGCCGCTCTCCGGCGAGGTCAACGCAATCGCAGACATCGCAACCACAACGAGCGTGACGGCGGCGAGCGCGAGCCGGGCGATCTTCGCTCCCTGGCGCCGGACACCGCGGGGCGCCGACGCGCCGCTCTCCGCGCTTCCTCCGGCGATCCACTGCAATTCCCAGACAAGGTCCGTGGCGGTTTGCAAACGCTGCTCTGGATCCTTCGCCAGGCAGCGCTTCACGAGGAAATCGAGCGCGGGTGGCGTCGACGGTTGCGTCTTGGAGATCGGTTCGGGTGTCGCGGACACGATGGCGGCAATCAGGTGCGGTTGACTCTTTCCTTCGAACGCTTTCCGGCCCGTCACCATCTCGTAGAGGACAGCGCCAAAGGCGAAGATGTCGGTCCGCGAGTCGGCCTCCTTGCCCTCGAGCTGCTCGGGCGACATGTACTGCATGGTGCCGAGCACCATGCCCGGAGCCGTCGTGTTCGGGCCGACCGCCGAGATGACGGCGCCAGATTCCGACGCCTTGGCCTGCTGCTTCAGCTTCGCCAGCCCGAAGTCGAGCAGCTTGGCGCCGCTGGCTGTCAGCATGATGTTGCCCGGCTTCAGGTCGCGATGGGTGACGCCCTGGCCGTGCGCCTTGTCCAACGCGTCGGCGACCGACGTGGCCACCTTCAACGCCTCATCGAGCGGCAGCGGACCACGACCCAGCCGAGCGGCGAGCGTCTCGCCCTCGAGGTACTCCATCACGAGGAAATCGGTATCGCCCTCGCAGCCGACGTCGTGCAGCGTGCAGATGTTCGGATGGTTCAGCGCGGCAATCGTCTGCGCTTCGCGCTCGAACCGGTGCTTGCGTTCGGGATCCTGCGAGAGGTGTGGAGGCAGGACCTTGATGGCGACGGTGCGGTTCAGGCGCGTGTCGGTCGCCTTGTAGACCTCGCCCATCCCGCCCGCACCCAGCGGGGCGATGATCTCGTACGGGCCAAGTCGTGTGCCAGAATCGAGCGCCATGATTCCTACGCCCTCAAGCCTTGAGCCTTAAACCCTGAGCCCTGAGCCCTGGGTCACTGTGACGCCTCCACCATCCGCGGCCAGTTGAGGACGACGGTGATCGCCCCGCCGGCTGGTGAGGCCGCGGCGCCCACATCCGCGATGCTGGCGATCGTCTCCGCGACTCCCGTCACGACGTTCGCCGCGCCGCCGGGCTGCGACATCAGGAAACGTTGACCGTCCGCCGTGACGGCAAACCGGTTGTAGGGGGCGTGCAGGTTCAGCGCGGTTGACGGGTTGCCGCCGAGCGCGAACAAGGCCTGCGGGACCCCCGCCTCGGGCGCGGATCCTGTCACGCGGATCTCGACCATCCACAGGTTTGGCTGCTGAGCGAAATACAGCTCCCTTCCCGCGCGGCCCCAGCGCGGAAACTGTCCGCCGTCGGTGGACACCTGCCACTTGCCGGGTCCTTCCGGGAACGGCTTCAGGTAGATCTCGGCGCGGCCGGTCTCGTTCGACTGGTAGGCGAGCCACTTTCCGTCTGGCGAGACCTGCCCGAATGCCTCGTTGAATTCGGACTGCAGGAGGGGAATCGGTTTCCTGTCTCCGGTCACGGCAACGGCCCAGACGTCAGAATTGGCGCCCACAAACTGCATGAAGACGATCAGCTGTCCGTCAGGCGACCAGCTGTTGGGCGCCTTGGGTGCGTCCGATTCGACGATCAATTCCTCGCTGCCCGTTCCATCGGCGCTCTTTACGTACAACCCCCATTTGTTGTCGCGCCGCGAGGCGAAGACAATCTGTTTTCCGTCGGGCGACCAGAGGGGCGACGAGTTGTCCTGTGTCGTGTCGAAGGTCAGCCGCTGCATTCTCCCTTGGGTCAGGTCGAAGGACCAGTTGTCACCGCCGAGCCCTTCGTGTCGATGGACGGCGAACCGCTTCCCATCCGGGGAAAGGTCCAACCCGGCGTAGGTGCCTGGAGATCCCAGTTGACCGACGCGCGCGCCGCTGCGGTCGATCCAGACGATCGCCCGCTGATCGCCGGCTGCAGCGGCCTGCTCCGTCGAGTTCGCGCCGCTGCGATGGATCAACACGCCGGTCTGAGACACCGCGAAGATGGCGTTCCTGGTGAGGCTGGACGCCGCTCCGGCAGGCGCGCCGGGCGTGCCCGCGCCGTAAAGGGGCACTCCGTCCGCAACACGAATCGCTTCGCCTGACAGCGTCAGCGAGTCGGCGTCGAACGCCTGGGCGAACACCGCGTTGCCGCGGTTGAACAGCAGGTAGCCCGGCGCCGCATAGACCGCCCGGGAGTCAGACGGGAACAGACGCGTCCGCTCCTTGGAATCGAGTGAGCCCACGAAAATCGCGCTCTCACCTGCCTGAGACGACACGGCAAGAAAGATGTAACGGCGCCCATCCGGCAGGAAGTCGGGCGCCATGTGCTCGCTCTCCTGACGCGACGCGTCCAACTCGGTGATCGGCGTTGGTTGCCCGCCGGCGGCGAGCACGCGCTGGATCAGACCGGCTCCGGAAAACAGGATCACGCCATCGCGGTTCCATGTGCCACCGGCGAAGGGGAGAGGCACCTCGGAAATCGTCTGGGAAGGGCCACCGCTAACGTCGGCTTTTCTGAGCCTCTGCATGCCATCGATGTAAGCGAAGGACCGGCTGTCCGGGGACCAGAACGGCTGGATGACCAGCTCTTCACGAGCGAGCACCTGCGAAGTCACCGAATTGAGCGTGATGCCGTCGATGCCGGCGTTGGCCAGCCCGCCGCCCTTGCTCCCAACAATCCAGCGGCCATCGGGAGAAATCGTAATCGGCACGCCCGGAACGGCGCCGACGCTGGTGACCACGAAGCGGGCGCTGCGCGGTTCCGGCCGAGCACCGAATCGCGACAGCACCGTGGGCGTCAAACCCAACGCCATGACCGAGGCGACCGCGAGCCCCGCGTAGACCGCCCGATCCTGTCGCTGCCGTCGCGCAGCGACGGGCACTGGGAGGCCAACCTGCGTGCCGCCCTCCGCCACCCACTGCAGCTGCACCAGCAAATCCCACGCGGTCTGCAGCCGCTGCTTCGGATCCTTCTGCAGGCACCGCCGGATCACATGGTCCAGCGCCGCCGGCACCATCGGCTCCACTTTCGACGCGGGCTCGGGGTCGACCGTCTGCACCGCCGCGATCAGCAGCGCGAGCGTCTGCTCCTGGAACGCCGGCCGGCCGGTGACCATCTCGTAGAGGATCGCGCCGAAGGCAAAAATGTCGCTCCGCGCATCGGCCGCACCGCCCGCGAACTGCTCCGGCGCCAGATACGGCGCCGCCACGGCCGGCACTGTCGACAGCGACGCCACCGACGTCCGCGTCGTCGCCAGCGTCGCCGCCCCCGCCAGCTGCGACTCCTCTTGCGCCTTCGCGAGCCCGAAATCGAGCAGCTTCGGCCCGTTGGCCGTCAGCATCACGACCGACGGGGTCAGGCCCCCGTGGACGATGCCCTTCCGATGTGCCTTGTCGAGCGAGTCGGCGATCGCGATGCCGATCGGTAGCGCGTCCTGAAGCTCCAGCGGACCCTTTGCAAGCCGCGCAGCGAGCGTCTCCCCTTCGACGTATTCGCTTACGATGAAATCGGTCGCCGGATCGTGATGGCCAACGTCGACCAGCGAGCAGATGTTCGGGTGGTTCAGCGACGAGATCGTTCGCGAGTCGCGCTCGAGACGATCTTTCATGTCCGGTCGCTCGGAAAACTCGGGCGGCAGGACTTTCAGCGCGACGACCCGATTGCGGCGCGTGTCGGTGGCCTTGTAGACGTCGGACGTCCCGCCGCCGAGGGGGGCGAGGATTTCGTACGAGCCGAGCCGTGAACCCGGTTCAAGAGCCATTTCTGAGTATCCTGGTGGAGCAAATCATACCCCCTGAGACCCAAGCTCGAGCGGCAAAATCGCGCGTCGCTGAGGGACGGCCGGACACGGTTCGTGGCCACTCGCGGTGGGCTCGGTGGCCACCGATCGGTCCACGATGCCACCGCGTCAGGCGTCCAACGGAAGCAGGCGGAACGGCTTGCCGCCGGTCCCTCGCAGCGCCCGGAAATGGCGTTCGTCGGTGCACAGAAGATCCAACGTCCGGTGACGGTTCGCCAGAACCACAACCGACGCGTCCGCCAGCCCGATACGAAGGTCGGCGTACCGCTCCATGATTCGTCGGGAATGCCCTACGTCCTCGGACGAAAACGGTTCGATCTGATATGCACCGCGCGTGACCTCCTCGAGGAGAGCCATCTGTGCCTCATGACCCACCCGGCTGGCAATCAGGTAGTCCAGCTCCGCCAGCACAAAGGGCGACACCACACGTGGCGGTCTGGCGGCCACCAGCGCGGCGACGGCGCGCCCGTGCAGCCTTTCGTTGGCATCGAGCGCCGCGTAGAGTCCCCCCGTGTCCAGCACAATCACCGGCGGCCGAAGCCCTTCAGCGCGCGGTCGACGTCCTCGGCAATCGAAGGCCCCTTCGATCGGAACAACGGCAGCCTCGGGGCCGGCGTTTCCGTCTCACCTGCGAGTCGCGTCACCGCCTCGCGGAGCAGCTCCGCCTCGCTGCAGCGGCGCTGCCGCGCCAGGCTTCTCAACGCCCGCTTGAGTCCAGCCGGGAGATACACGGAGGTCTTCATCATACCCTACCTATACCATACGTTATGCCACCGTGATGGAGTCATGGAGCCCGCCTTTGCTGTGCGACATCGAGGACCGGGCGATCCGCGGAATGTCCGTGGTCCCTAGCCCGTCCCTTGTCCAGGGTCCTCCGTCCGCTGCGACTCAGAGCTGGCGCACCAGGGACGAAGGACCCAGGACCGGACCCGGAACCGAGGCCCAGGAACCAGGGACGATTCGCTACACGGAGTCCGAAAACGCTAACTTCCCAGCAGCGGATTCCCGGTCCGAAGCTGCGGAAAGCGGCTGAAATCGCGATCGGCCGTCAGCAGCCTCGTGACGCCGTGGCGGAGGCAGAGCGCGGCGACGCGCGCGTCGTGGAGCGCCGGGCCCCGCACCTTCGCTTTCCTGACAAGGGGCCGAAGCGTGTCGAAAAACGCGTCGCCCTCGCTCAGGAGGTGGACCGACGGCGCCTCGAACCACCGCTCGACCTGAATCAGCGCATCATCGATCGGACTCGGAGGATTGTAGATTCGCGGGTGCGTGACGATGGCGAGAAATTCCCAGATGCAGGGCCAGGGGATGGCCCAGGCCGAGTGACCTTGCGCGAGCTCGGTCACCGCCCGCAGCGCCGGCTCGTGCCACGCTGAATCGCGCCGGTGCGCGTACACGAGGATATTCGTGTCGAGGGCGACCATCGATTCAACCGATCTTGTAAACCAGATCGCGAATCCGTTCCCAATCGCCTTCGGGGATACCCGGCTGCAGCCCCTTTCCACCGACCGTATGGGGCCGGTACACGAAGCGCTTGGAGGCGTCCGGCGCGGCGAGCTGACGCCGAAGGGCGTCTTCGACGATCTCCTTCAGCGTCCTGCGCTCCCGGCGCGCCTGGCTCTTGGCTCGGGTCAGGAGGTCGTCAGCAATATCGATGGTCGTCTTCATATGGGTCACCATATCAACTGGGATGGGCGAGTGTCAACGGGGCTCAGACTTGAGGCTCAGGACGTCCTGATCGAAGACTCTCAGAGCTGGATCTGAATCCGGCTCTGGAAGGTGCGGTATGTTGTTGACCCAAACGGCGGCCGGACGGCCGCCGTTTGATCATACCGACCGAGCTCGCTTATCGTCCCACAGCTTTCCAGAGCTCGGCCTTCGTCTGGGGCTCAGCGGAGGTGTGCACGTTGATGTAGCGATCGAAGTCCAACAGCTTGATCCGTTCGAGAACCGGAACCAGGGCCTTGACGTGATCGTTGCCCGGCTGTCCCGGAGCAGGCAGCGAGAAGTCCCCTTGGAACAGGACCTTCTCCTTCGGGATGTACGCCACCATCAAGCCGTTCGAGTGCGGAACGGGCGAGACGTGGTACATCTCGACGATCCGCGTGCCATCCGTGTAAACCTTTTTCTCCGCCACGCCCTCGATCGTGGCCTTCTTCGGATTCTTGGCCAGAGTGTCGTTCAGCAGCGTGCGCGGGGTGTTGAGCGCCCTGTCGAAGAACGCCACGTTGTTCTGCTGCGTGACGATGGTCGCCCCCTCGGCGACCAGCGCCGGCAGCCCGCCCGTGTGGTCCGAGTGCGGATGCGTGTTCATGACGTAGCGAATCGGCTTGTTGGGAATCAGCTTCTTCGCTTCGGCGATGTACGCGAGCCCACGCGCCTCGGACTGTCCGGCCTCGAGCATCATGATGTGGTCTCGGAACTCCACGATCAGCGAATCGTAGCTGCCGGGCCCGGTCGTGAGCCTGTACAGTCCGTCGCCAAGCTTTTCGTTGGTCACGGTCAGCGCGGGTGGTGCGCCACCGGGACCGCCCGCACCGCCGCCAGGACCCGCAGCCGGCTTGGGAGCGGGTACGAGCGCGGCGACATCGGGAGGATTCAGCCTCGCGCTGGCCACGTCGACCTCGAAGAACGGCCACCCGCCGCGCGTCTGCACGATTTTCGCCGGCGCCATCGCGCCGCCGAAATCCTTCCACCCCGAGTACGTGACGAGGATCTGCATGTCGCCCATGATGTTTTCACCCAGCCACGTCTCGACGCGCTCGACGAGGTTCTTGTCGTTCACGTAGCCGTTCACGACGTAGTTCTTGCCCGACGGCGCCGTCACCTTGGGGCTCCAGGTGAGGACGGTGTAGTTCCTGCCGTCGACGCTGCGGCGGCTCGCCGTGGCGCTGCTGGCCTCGGCCCCTTTCAGAAAGCCCCACGGCGTGATGTAGAACTCCAGCGAGGCGCCCCAGGGCTGCGAGACGTCCGCTTGCTGCGGCGTCACCTGCTGGAAGAACGTTCCGGGCGTTAGGGTGGTCGAGCCGCCGGGCCCGATGTTGTTCGTGCCCCCGGTGTGGCGCGATGCCGGCGCGGTGAGATCGATCACGCGGACGTAGTTGCTGATCGGCCGCATCGGATCGTGCGTTCCTTGACACATCATCGCGGCGGCATTGGCGCCGCACTGCTGGAACGCCACATCCTTGGCCGACCCGGAATAGGTGATGGATGTGGGGTCGCCCAGGGCCTTTTTCGCGCTGGCGATGACGGTCTTCGCGTCCTGCGCCCACGCGCTCCCGCCGAGGCCCGCGAAGCAGAGTGTGACTAACGTCAGTTTCTTCAACACAACGACTCCTCCTTTACGGCGAGACACAGAGAATGCGGATGAGGATTGTACTGTGAGGCGCGCGGGCCGTCGAACCCGTAGTCGAAGCGCCCCAGAGAAAGGCACGCATCACGGCACGCGCCAGAGTTTACCGGAAGATCCCTGTTCGCTCCCCCCGCGGGCGGATGAATTCCAGGCTTACGGCAGGCGTACGCGGCGAAGGTCGTTGTGCGGTTGTGCTGGCTCGGCCGGAGTGCGCGTCAGGGCGCCTGCACGACGCCTTCGCGGACCCCATCGAAGCTGTAGCCGCTCGTTGGAGAATCGAGGGGAGCGATGCCCTTCCGGGCGGCGTCGATCACCAGAAACTGTCGAACGTCTGAAACCGTGTAGGAAGAATTTGCCTGATAGTGGCGGGCGAGAACGCCGGAGACGTGCGGCGCCGCCATGCTCGTTCCCGACATCCTGGTCGTGCCACCGCCAAGACGGGTCGAGAGTATCCCCGTGGAACTGATCACACATCCGCGGCTGACGTTCTCCGCGTCTTCGCCGGGCGCCGACACGACCACGTTGGCGCCGTCGGTCGTGAAGAACGACGCCGTGTCGGCTGCGATCGAGGACCCGAGCCAGCGGCACTGGTTGGATCCAGCCGAAGCCGTTGCGCTCGCCACAGTGATGACCTCGTCGTAGGCCGCCGGAATCATCTGACTGCTTTCAGCAGACGAGTCGTTGCCGGCGGCCACAACTACCGCCACACCGGCGCCTTCCAGCGACTTGATCAAATCGTGAAAAGCGGGATTGTCGTCAACCGAGCCAGGGCGCCCGAGGCTCATGTTGACCACCCTGATGTTGGGCTGGACGAGCGCGTGATTGACGAGCACCCAGTCGAGCCCGGCCATCACGGTCGCATCGGAGCCGCTCCCGGACCCGTCGAGCACCTTGACGCAGAACAGCCGCGCCTTCGGCGCGACTCCGATCACGTCGATGGCATTGTCGCGAGCAGCGACGACGCCGGCCACATGCGTGCCGTGGCCCGCATCGTCGGCGCACGAGCCTCCGAAGGCGCTGAATGCGTCAACCGGGGCTCCAAGATCCGCATGCGCAAGATCGATCCCCGTATCGATCACGGCCACACCAACGCCATCGCCGTTCGAACCACTCGTGGGAACGCCGACGCGGGTGACGCCCGCGGGAACCACCTGCACCGATCCTCCACCGCCCGGCTTGCCGCTGCTTTTAGCATTCGCCGCCACGTCCTGAAACGCGAACACCAGCCGGTCTGGGACGACCGCAATCACGGACGGGTCCTTCGCGAGCGCCGCGAGAGCATTTTCATTCGGCACCGCAACTGCCGCCGCGTCGACGCCGCTGTAATTGAATCGCAACGACGCGCCGGCGCTCGCAACGGCTCTTGCCCGGCCGCCGGGATTGGTCCCCGCGCGGAACGTGACGATGTAGTTCGAGCGTCCCTGAGCGACCGCTGGAGTCGACATCTCATGCGCCGCGAAGATTCCGATCGCCGCTGCGCACGCGACGCGAAGACAGGAGCGAGACAATCTGGTGCGAATCATTCTTCAAGTATCGACATCGATTTCCTTCGGGATCAACAACCAATTCCGTAACAGCTGGATTGATACACGGCGCAATGCGATTTGAGTCTGAATGTGAATAAAGTCGGTGCAGATGTGCGCAGGATTTCCGCTGCAGTGCGACGAGGATCGCACGGCCGCAATTGCAGCCGATCTACTTCTGCTTGAGCAGCGCCGTCCAGTTGAGCACGACGGAGACCGCGTTCGGCGTCGCACCCGCGCCCGCCGCAGCGCCGCCCCGATCGACATTGGCGATGATCACGTCGGCGAGCCCGCCTGCCGCTGTGGCCGCCGCGCCCACCCCGGGTTGAGAGATGAGGAACCGCTGGCCGTCGGCGCTGACGGAGAACCGGTTGTACGCGGGATGGGGAGCCGCAACGCTCGGGTTGGGGAGCTGGAACAGCGTCCGCGGCGCCCCCGGCTCCACCGATGAACCGGTCGCGCGGATGTCCGCGGCGAACATGTTGTTGTTGACATAGAAGAACAGTTCCTTGCCGTCGCCACGCCAGCGCGGAAAGTTTCCGCCATCCGTGGACACCTGCCACTTGCCGGGGCCCTCGGGAAACGGCTTCACGTAGATTTCAGCCCGGTTCGTTTCGGCCGACAGGTACGCCAGCCACTTGCCATCCGGGGACACCTGCCCAAAGGCTTCGGGATACGGCGCCTGAAGCAGCGGAAACGCTTTCCTGTCGCCTGCCAGCGGGACAGCCCAGATATCGGCGGCCACGGGGCCCTGTACGACCGTATACACCAGCAGCTTGCCGTCCGGTGACCAGCTGGTCGGCATCGCGGGTTGATCCCCTTCGGTGATCAGCTCTTCGGATGCCGAGCCGTCCGCGCGCTTCACGTACACGCCCCACTTGCCGTTGCGCTGCGATCCGAACGCAATCTGCGTCCCGTCCGGCGACCACACGGGACTCGAGTTCTCCTGGCTGACGTCGAACGTCAGGCGCAGCATCCGCGGCTGCGTCGCGTCGAAGAACCAGGTGTCGCCGCCCGCTCCCTCGTGACGGTGAACCGCGACGCGCTTGCCGTCCGGCGAGAGATCAATTCCGGCGTACGTTCCCGTCGTCCCGAGCGGCTGGCTTCGCAGGCCGGCACGATCGACCCAGAACAGCGTCCGCGGCTCGTCAGCGCCAGGCGCCGTCGGCGTCGTCGCCCCGCCGCTTCGGTACGCCAGCACACCCGTCTGGGAGACCGAGAAGACGGCCCAGCGCCCGTGCGCCGGGCTGGTGTTCAGGCCGGCCGCCAGGAGCGTGACGCCGCTCGCCACGCGGACCGGCTCCCCGCTCAACGTGAGGGAGTCAGCGTCGAAGGCTTGCGCGAAGACGGTGTCCGCCCTGTTGAACAAAACGTAACCCGGCCCGCCCTGACCGCCAGTTGCATAGAGCGCCCTCGAATCCGAGGCGAAGAGGCGCGTGCGCTCGTCGGAGTCGAGCGAGCCCACATAGATGCCACTCTCGCCCGGCTGCGACGAGACGGCCAGGAAAAGGAAATGCCGCCCGTCGGGCAGGAAGACGGGAGCCACGTGCTCGTTTTCGCCTCTGGACTCGTCGAGCTTGGTGATAGGCGTGGGCTGGCCGCCGGCGGCGAGCACCCGCTGGATCAGACGATCCCCGGGGAACAGAATGACGCCCTGACTGTTCCATGTCCCGACAGAGTGAGGCGGCAGAGCGTCACAGATGATCTGAGCGGGACCGCCGCCGACGTCGATGCGCTTCAGCCTCCCCTCTTCGTAGAACGCCATCGATCGGCTGTCGGGCGACCAGAAGGGCTGCGTGACGTTGTTCTCACGGGCAAGAACCTGTGGCGTGACGGCGTCGAGCGGAAGCGCGACGACGCCGGACGCTCCGGCGCCGCCCGGGCTTGCGGCCAGCCATCGTCCATCAGGAGACAGCGCCAACGGTGTCCCGATGGCGGTCGGCATGCTCGGAACCGGGAAGCGGACGGCGTCCGGCTCCGGAGGAGGTTCGAAGCTCGGAAAAACGGATGGCGCCATGCCCACCGCCACGATCGACATGACCGCCAGAGCCACCCAGACGGCGCGCTCTTGTTTCTTTCGGCTGGCCGCCACCGGCACGGGGATTCCGGCCTTCGTGCTTCCCTCGGCGACCCATTTGAGCTCGTTCACGAGGTCGAGGGCCGTCTGGAGCCGTTGCCTGGGATCCTTGGTCAGACAACGCCTCACCAGATAATCGAGGGCCGGCGGAGCCGACGGTTGGATTTTCGAGACGGCCTCCGGATCCAGCGTCTGCACCGCAGCGATCAGCAGCGCGAGCGTCTTTTCCTGGAATGCGGGCCGGCCGGCCAGCATCTCGTAGAGGATCGCGCCGAAGGCAAAGATGTCGCTGCGGGCGTCTGGCGCGGACCCCGCGAACTGCTCGGGCGACGTGTACGGCGCCGCGACAGCCGGCACGGCCGCGAGCGTCGATACCGATGTTCGCGTCGTCGCCAACGACGCGGGGCCGACCGAACTCGATTCGGCCTTCAGCGCCGCCAGCCCGAAGTCGAGAAGTTTCGGGCCAGAAGGCGTCAGCGTGATGACGGACGGATTGAGCCCGCCGTGCGTTACGCCCTGTCGGTGCGCTTTGTCGAGCGCATCGGCGATGGCGATGGCCAGCGTCACCGTTTCCACCACGTCCAACGGGCCACGCGCCAGCCTCTGGGCCAGCGTCTCGCCCTCGACATATTCGCTGACGACGAAGTCCGTTGCGGGATCCTGATGCCCGACGTCGACGGCGGCACAGATCTGCGGGTGGCTCAGTGACGAGATCAGCTGCGTGTCGTGCTCGAACTTTGCCTTCAGTGCGGGGTCGGTTGAAAGCCCGGAGGGAAGCACCTTGAGCGTCACGACGCGCTTCAGTCGGGTATCGGAGGCCTTGTACCGTTCCTCCGTTTCGTCGCCGATAGGAGCCAGCACTTCGTAGGGGCCCAGCCGGGTTCCTGGCACAAGAGACATTCGGCGCTCTCCTTTTGACCTCCGTCAACGACGCCAGTTGATGACGACGGTGATCGGGGCCGTGGATCGTGATACGGACGCGACCGAACCTCGCCGATCCGCCGTGACGGTCGGAACAGCGAACCCTACGGCGGTGGCGAAGCCACCGGGTCCGCCGCGCCCGAACCCGGCGTTCACCGACTCGAACTGCGGAATCAGAAATCGCTGGCCGTCGGCCGATACACCATACGCATGCGACTCGCCACGGTCGTGAATCTCGCCAGGGAACAGCGACTGGAAGACGGTGCGTGGAACCTCCCGCTGGATTGATGCGCCGCTCGTGCGGATGTCGGACGCCATCAGCGAGCCGAGGACCACGAGGTTCATGAAGTACAGCTCCCTCCCGTCGCGGCGCCAGCGTGGGTACACGCCGCCGTTCACCGACACCTGAATTCTTCCGGTGCCCTCCGGGAACGGACGCACGTACACTTCGCTTCTGCCTGTTTCGTTGGAGCTGTACGCGATCCACTTGCCGTCGGGCGACACCTGCGGGTTGCGTTCGTCGGCCTGCGTCTGGAGAATCGGGATCGGTTTCTTGTCGCCTGCCGGATCGGCAGACACGCTCCAGATATCGCCAGCCGTCTTCGGATCGCGAGTCCAGTAGACGATTTGATTGCCCGACCAGCTCATCGGCATCAGCGTCGCCTCCGAGTCGAGCAACAGCTCTTCGGCGCGCGTGTTGTCAGCGAGCTTCACGTAGATGCCGTACCGACCGTTTCGCCGCGAGCTGAACGCGATGCGCGAGGCGTCTGGCGACCAGACAGGCGACGAATTGTCCTGCGCCGCATCGAAGGTGAAGCGCGACGGCGTCGAATTGCCGGCCTCGAAGATCCAGAGATCTCCGCCGCCGGCCTCGTGGCGATGCACCGCCGCACGCTTGCCGTCGGGCGACACGTCAACGCCTGCCCACCCGCCTTGCGCCGCCGCGGGCTCGCTGTTGCCGGTCCGGAGGACCCATCGCAGCGGGCGATCGGAGCTGGCGCCGGCCGGGGCAGGAGCGCCGCCAGGAGCCGCCTGCCGCTGCGGATCGTTCCGGAAGATCAACACGCCGGTCTGAGACGCCGCGAACGCGGCCGCTCCGGCCTCGGAGTACGGAAGGCCGTCGGCCAGTCGAATGGCGTCTCCGGTGATTTCGGCGTCGCCCGCATCGAACGGCTGCGCGTACAGCGTGCCCTCACGGTGGTACAGCAGATAGCCGGGCTCCGCATACACCGCGTTCGACGAAGCGTCGACGAGTCGCGTGGCGCTCGTCGAGTCGAGCTCGCCGGCAAAGATGGCGTCCGAATCGGCGCCCGAGCTGGCGAGAAACAGATACTGCCGCCCATCGGGCAGGAAGTGCGGCTCGCGTGCCCGTTGAACTTCCTCGGACAGCGCAATCGCTGACGGCTGCCCCCCCGCAGCGGCCACGCGCTGCAGCCCCTTGCTCGACGCAAAGACGATGACGTCCATGCTGTTCCAGGTGCCGCCGAGCAAGTCGGGCGTCTCGCAGATGTTCTGCGGCGGGCCGCCCGCCGCTTCGACTTTCTTCAGCCGGCCACCGGCAAGGAACCCAATCCATCGGCTGTCCGGCGACCAGAAGAGTCTGCCGGCGCCTTCCGTGCCCGCGAGTTTCTGCCCGACCTCGGTGTTGACGGGACGCACGAACACCGCGGTCGACGCACCATCACCGGCTGAATACGCGATCACCCTGCCGTCGGGCGAGATCGACACGGCCTCGGGCACGGGCATGTCGGGGACGTCGATGAGGAACCGATTCTCGACCCGCGCCTCGGTGCCTTCGGAGGAGCGCACCGCCATCACGGCCATGCCCAAGACCAGCAGCGTCACCGCGGCGAGCGCAAGTTGAGCGATCCTGGTCCGGCGCCACCCGGCTGCGAGCGGCGCAATCGCACCGCCCTGCGCACCACCCTCGGCGATCCACCTGAGCTTCCAGACGAGATCGGTCGCCGTCTGCAACCGCTCGTCGGGATCTTTGGCCAGACAGCGCTGCACGAGAAAATCCAGCGTTGGCGGCACCGTCGGCAGCGTTTTCGCCATCGGATCGGGCTGCGAGGAGATGATGGCGGCGATCAGGTGCGGCTGGTTCTTCCCTTCGAACGCCTTCCGACCCGTCACCATCTCGTACAGGACACTCCCGAACGCGAAGATGTCCGTCCGCGCGTCCGCTTCCTTCCCCTCGAGCTGCTCCGGGGCCATGTACTGCATCGTGCCCAGAATCATTCCGGGCGCCGTCGTGTTCGCGGCGACGTTCGACAGCACCGAGCCCGATGCCGAGGCCTTCGCCTGCTCCGTGAGCTTCGCCAGCCCGAAGTCGAGCAGCTTCGCGCCGCTCGGCGTGAGCATGATGTTGCCCGGCTTCAGATCCCGATGCGTGACGCCCTGGCCGTGCGCCTTCTCCAGCGCGTCGGCCACCCCGATCGCCACCTTCAACGCCTCGTCGAGCGGCATCGGCCCCTTCGCCAGTCGCGCCCCCAGCGTCTCGCCTTCCAGGTACTCCATCACCAGGAAGTCGGTGTCACCCTCCCGGCCGACGTCGTGCAGCGTGCAGATGTTCGGATGATTGAGCGCGGCGATGGTCTGCGCCTCGCGCTCGAAGCGATGCTTGCGTTCAGGATCCTGCGACAGGTGCGGCGGCAGGACTTTGATGGCGACGGTACGGTTCAACCGCCGGTCGGTCGCTTTGTAGACCTCCCCCATGCCGCCCGCGCCAAGCTGCGCGAGGATCTCGTAGGGACCAAGTCGTGTGCCGGAGTCAAGCGCCATGGCTGAGCAGACTAATGGCCAGATGATACCCCCGGATGTCAAAGCTCAGCCGGCAAAATCTGCGGCGGGACGACGGATCTGCCGCGGTGCGCAAGGCCGCCTCTCTCTTGACGTGCCATGCCGGGTTGGTAATACTCTTACTGGTAGGAGTAATACCTATGCGCATGACAAGCAAGGGGCAGGTCACCGTCCCGATTGAGATCAGGGAAAAGCTCGGCCTCTTGCCGAACACCGAGGTGGAGTTCGAAATCGATCGAGATGCTGTGCGGATCAGGAAAGCGGCCGCGCCCCGCGGACTGGACCGCGGACGGGCGCTCGTCGAGCACATGCGGGGCCGTGGGACCCGGCGGATCACGACCGACGAGATCATGAAGCTCACGCGAGGGTGACGTGCGCGGCACGCTCGTGGACAGCAACGTGATTCTCGACGTGCTCACCGAGGATCGCGAGTGGGTCGACTGGTCGTCGTCGATGCTGGCCGAGGCGGCCCGGGCCGGTACGCTCGCGATCAATCCGCTCATTTACGCGGAGGTGGCAGTCCGATTCGAGCGAATCGAGGACCTCGACGAGACGTTCCCTGCCGATTACTACCGTCGGCTGCCGCTGCCGTGGGAGGCCGCCTTCCTGGCCGGCCAGTGCTTCGTCAGGTACCGGCGTCGCGGCGGGAGCCGCCGGTCGCCCATGCCCGACTTCTACATCGGCGCCCATGCGGCCGTCGCCGGCTTGACGCTTCTCACGCGGGACGCAAGGCGATACCGCTCCCACTTCCCGTCTCTGCGAATCGTCGCGCCATAAGCCCTGGGCTGGAGCCTGAGCTTCAGTCTCAGTACCGCTTCACCACCAGCCGCATTCCACCGGCTGGCGGCGCCCCGGCGTAGTAGGCCGTGGCCGACAACGTCGTGCCCCGGCGCAGGAGGACCGGCTTCGCGAGGATATAGGGCGTCGGCCAGTCGGCCGGAGGGTCCTTCGCGAACAACAGGATCTCGGTGCCACCGTCAGGGGTTCTCGCCGTCACTTCGATCGATTTCAAGCCCGGCGCAACCTCGGGCCAAAGGGCCAGCGTGTAGGTGTCCGCGGCCAGCCGCGTCTCAGCCCGCAATTTCCCAGGCGTGCCTGAGGGCGATTTGATCTCGAGTATTAGATCCGATGCCGGACTTCTGCCGGGCGCATCGGCGAAGAAGAGACCGAGTGTGCCCTGCTCGACCACCTGATCGGTCGCGCCTTTGTAGTGAATCTCCGCCACGGCATGCGATCCAGCCGGCAGGCGATAGGCCATCCCCGCGGGCAACTCGAAGGTTCCGTGCCAGGGCGTCCAGCTTCCAATCCACTGCCCGGTCTCCTGCACGGTGAAGAATGCCGCGCGCACCACCCGACGGTCTCCGGGCATGAATTCCACGGCGCGGACCTGGCCCTCTTCAGTCAAACCAAGATCCACGGTCGTCCGCAGGACGGTATTGGTCTGCCCGGCAGCGATCGTGTTCGCGGACAGCTCGCGCGTCAGGTCGGGCTCACCGACCTGCCAATGGCCGACGTGAGCCTGTGCCCGCACCGCGGGCGGCCGCGCACCCGCGTCCGCGACGTTGGCGAACACCGTGCCGGAGTTTCGAGGTCCGAGGCCCTCGACCCACGACACCATGAACTGGGTCTCGCGCAGCGTCAGGCTGTTGTCGTTGGCGAACTGACCGTACCCGGGAACGGCGCCCCAAGGCGGCATGTGGCGCGCCAGAATGCTCGCGCGGATCTTCTTGCCCTGAACCCAGGTCTGTTCGTACGTCTCGAGCGCGAACGCCGGGCCGCGTTCCATGTGACACATCACGCAGTGCCTGTCGAGGATGCGGACGATCTCGCGATCGAACAGCACTGTGGTCGTCACCGATCCATGGGATAGCAGCGGACGCGACCAGTAGCTCGATCCCACGATCGCCGCCGAGCACGCCAACACCGTGCAGACGATGCGCTTCACGGTTCGGCTCCTGCCACCGCTTCGAACGTGAACGAGAACGTGTGCACAGTGTCGTTGCGGCGGAACTGCGTCCACGCGCGATAGCGGCCCGGCCTGGGCACGAGACCGTCAAAGGTCACGTCCGGGCCCCCGCGCAGCTTTTCGAGGTCGGCGCCCGGTGGAATCACGAACTGCGGGGGGTTGTCGTCGTCTCCGGCCGTCAGGATGTCGAGCGGGTGCGAGTGGACGTAGTCGGCCATGTCTTCGCTCATGATGAGCGTGTGCCCGAACGCGCCGAGGTAGGTCTGCAAGTCGGAGACGGGCTGGCCGGTTGCGGTGTCGGTCAGATGGAAATTCAGATGGCCGTAGAGACCCGCGATGAACGTCGGCGGATCGAACGACAGCGTGGCCGTCAGCCCGTCCGCGGTTTTCGTGAGGACGGTGTCAGGCACGAGCGTCGCGCCGTCACCAGCCAGGTCGCCGGTGTATCCGGCGGTGACGAGCGGGCGCGCGAGAAACTGCACCGCGCCGCCTCCCGGAAGAAAGTCCGAGAGGATTTTGTAGTAGCCCGCCTTCGGCAGCGTCACCTCGATCGACCAGCTCCCATCCGGCTGCTGTGTCGGGTGGAGGTGCTGGAAGTACTCCATGTCCTGGCTGATGACGAACAGGTGGTACTGGCGCTCGTGGACGCTCTCGAATCTCTGGACGAGCTGTCCGGTGCCCGGATGGAATACGGCAAAGTGGAGAGTGGCTCTCTGCCCAGGTTTGATCACCGGCGGGTCCGTTCGAAACTCGAGACGATAGTCGCGCACGTCGAACGGCGCCGCCCGGACGAGCGCCATACCGCATCGCGGACACGCGCCGGAGACATCCATCGTGTAGTCAGGATGCATCGGGCAGACCCACGCGGTCTCCTGCTCGACAGGCTGGTCCTGCATCCACGCGACAGAGCTCGACGCGACCACGAGCGCCGTTAGCACGACGAGCACACTCTTCACCCTAACCCCCAGCCTCTAACCTCCAGCCTCTAACCTCCAGCCCCCAGCCCCCAGCCTCTATCGATGCGGACTCGTCGCATTCCCCTCATAAACTCCAGAGCCGGGACCGGGCAGCTCTTCGCGGCGCGGCCCGGTATATCTCGCGACATGCAGCCCCGTGTCGTTGTCGACCCAATAAATGAGCCCGTCCTTGAAAATCGGATAGGTCCGTGCGATGCCGTGCGGAATCGTGAGCGCGTACCCCACCTCCCGCGGGTTGTGCGGCAGCGAGATGTCGATAGCGCGCAGGCCGTGGCCGTACCACGTGTTGAAGACGAGATTCTTGAACGCCGTCGGATTGTGATTCTGCTGCGCCACGCGCCGCCGCGGCTCGCCGCTCGGCTCCGTGATCGCCTGATCGAGGCATTCCTCGATCTGGTTGTCGGGAACGGCAAACGCGCCGATCATGATCGGAGTCGCTTCCGCCTCGACCGACACCATGCGCGCGTAGTTCAGCGGACAGCCGCCGTTCTCGTCGGTCAGCCACACATAGGCGGGCCGTTTCTTCGTGTTCCCTTTCACCAACGCCGGCCGATCCGGGATGAAGACGGCGCTGTGCGTGCCGGTCGGCAGGGCGTTGATCGGCGGGTAGACGTCGAAACGCGAGCGCGTCATCAGCACCAGATAGCGCTCGGCCTTCGCCTGGGCCGAAGCGCCGGAAGCAAGAAACGCTTTCAGACCCGGGTCGTTGTTGACGACCATGTGCACGCAGTCGTTGACGACCGAGGGCAGCTTCGACGCATCGATGACGCCATCGACCGACACGATCGTCGAACGCTGATTGCAGCCGGCCGTGCCGGCGGCGAGTGCCGCGTCGGTGTTGTGCGCGACCGCTTCGGAATCGAGGACGTAGAACCCCGCGGTCGTACCGGCGACATAGACGCGCTCCCCATCGTCGGTCACCGACATCGAATGCAGTTTGTTCTGCTGGCGGCTTTGGAAGTTGCCCGCCTGGCCCGCGCGATTCTTCTGCTCGCTGAAATCCAGAAAGCGGCCGTCCGAGAACAAGCCGGTCGCGTCGGGCCTCTCGTCGAGCGGCGGCCCGCCAACCTCCTGCAGGCTGAAGGTCGCGAGCGTCTTTGCCTTCGGCAAGATCTCCCCCGTCTTTTCGTCGGTGATGGCCATCACCACCATATCGGCGATCTTCAAACCGGGGTTTTCTGGATCCGGAAGGCCGGCGGTCCAAATCGCCATATGCACGAGGATGCGATTCGAGTTCGCCGGATCGTGCCAGAGGTAGAACTCGTGGGACTGACCGTGGAAGTCGGTGGATTCGCTTTTCGACACCGGCAGGCAGGTGTCGGGATTGATGCGGACCGTTTCCATGCGGCCTTCGGTGTTCGTTCCGGCATTCCGAATCAGGATGTAGCGGTCTTCTCCACCCGACGTCTTGTAGACAAGCGCGCGAAGCTCCCGTTCGTCGAAACCCTGATTCCCGAGGAAGAAGGCCGGGATCTCGCCGACCTGCACGGGCGGCTGCCTCTCCGGGTTCGGCTGAATCTTGAAGATGTTGACCGCGCGCTTGACGCCCGCACCGTTCGCGTGCCCCACGAA
>Ga0247825_10000209_pt1 | contig 35023 bp, 29 predicted proteins | sample 13C_Vanillin_Day_FD_194413 | JGI IMG/M metagenome (GOLD analysis project Ga0247825, IMG submission 194413) | Soil microbial communities from agricultural site in Penn Yan, New York, United States - 13C_Vanillin_Day48 | ecosystem: Environmental > Terrestrial > Soil > Agricultural land | place... | reverse complement strand
ACCATCGCGAGCTGCGTCTCGGCGGTCAGGTTCTTCACCCCCATGTGGCCGAACGGGAAGGTGTGGAACACCTTCTGCCCGTCCTGCTCGGGGATGGGCGAGGTGAAGCCCGCCTGCCCCACCCCCACCAACTGATCCGCGTTCGACCAGATGCTGAAGATGTGCGAACCCTCGTCGCGGTTCACCGCGTTGATGTCCTTCAGGAACTCCGACTGCGGGTGCAGGCCGGTGGTCCGGTTCGTGGTGGGCACCATGTCGCCGGTGAGCAGCGCCGAGCTCAGCCCGTGGTTCGCGCCCGCGATGCCCACGAAGGTGTCCACGCTGTCCGTCAGCGGCTTGCCCAGGTTGAAGTTCTTCTTGTCCTTCGAGTACGGGTCGAACCCGTCGCCGCCCTGAATGGCCTTGCGCGCAAGCGTCACGCCCATCGAGTGGCCGATCACGTCCACCTTCTCCGCGCCCGTGTACTTCTTCACCGCCTCGATGAACGCCCGAACCTCGCCCAGGTACTTCTCCGAGTGCGCCTGCTGGCCGGACAGCATCGGGTTGGCCGGGCCCCACGTCATCGCGTACATCTCCGAGGGCTTGTAGCCGTTCTTCCCGAACGTCTCGATCGAGTTCTTCCACCCCGCCGCGCTGTCCGAGTTGCCGTGGATGAAGATGACCGGCTCCTTCGTCACCTTCTCGCCCGCCGCGCTCTTTCCGCCGAACGCCGGCACATTGCCCTTGGCGAAGTCGTACTTGCCGTAGCCGTTCTCGTGCAGCCATTTCTGGAAGTCGTTCGAGAAACGCGAGTCCTTCGACACGCTCGCCTCAGCGGCCCGGCTGGTGCGGGTGGCGGCAGCGGTGGGGGTCGTCTGGGAAGGGATGCGCGTCGTCATGGCGGGCCTCGGTGAGGGATAACGTCGGTATTGTACCTACATTGTCGGATTTGTGCGCCTAGAGTTGCGTGAAGTGGAACATGAATCAGCATTCATTTTGCGGAGGGCTCCGTAACCCATTGAAACAACTAAGCTAAATGGGTCGAAGGTGCTCGACGATTTTTCCCGTCGCGAGCAAATTCCCGAGCTCATCCCCCAGCCGCCGGCTCTCGGAGAGCACCTGCCGCCAGGCCCGGATGCGCTCGTCGTCCGGGAGCCGGTAGAAGTCGTCGCGGTCGGGGATCTTCCCTCCCGGGAGGCGGGCGATGAGCTCCGGCGAGGGGGCGATGATCAGCGCCCGGCGGAAGTTGATCGCGCTGCCCCGCCGCCAGCGCAGGGACTTGTCGAACCAGCCGGGCACCACGTACGGGTAGAAGTGGGGGTAGAGCACGAGCCCCTCGCCCGGCCCGAAGTCGAGGTCGAGGTGGTAGTGCGAGCCCCAGCAGTTGGATGCGCGGGTGCTCGGCGGCCGAGAGGCCCCTGCACAGCGCCGTCACCACGTGAAGCCGTGCCCAGGGATGGTTGAGAATCTGATCAGCGCCCTCCCTACCCAGCACGTCATCGAGGATGCGGCCGCTGGTGGCGCTCACGAGGGAGGGCGGCGGCCTGGGTGGATAGCGCTGCTCGACATAGGCAGTCTTGAAGCGGTCCAGCGCGGCCACCGGATCCGCCTGGGCCAGACACGACAGCCGCCAGCTCCCGATGGAGCTGCCGATCAGGTGGAGCGGGCGCGAGCGGCCCTGGAAGAATCCGCCGAACAGCACCCGATCCAACCCAGCAAGTACGAGCCACTTGGGCCCGCCCGAGGCCCCCGGCACCACGTCGATGTCATCCCCCCGCAGGCCGCGCTCGCGGATCCACCGCAAGGCATCAGGTCCCGCAAGCAGGGAGAGGTTCGAGTTCATGCACTGTGGATTTGTGCGCAGAAACGGGCATGGACTACAAGGACGCTCGCTTTCCGTTGCCTGGAGAACAAGCCCCTATGCGCTCATCCTTCTTCGCTGTCGGCCTGCTGGCCGCCGCGCTCGCCCTCAGTGCCTGCAAGGACGATCCACCTCCCGATACGGGCTCGCCCACGCTCACGGAGGCTCCGTTCCCGGAGACGACTGTCGGCGCGGGCTACTCCGCGCTGATCGGCGCCAGCGGCGGCAAGGCGCCCTACACCTTCTCCGCCCAGGGGCTCCCCTCCGGCATCAGCCTCGCCAGTGACACCGGCCAGCTCTCCGGCACGGCCACCACGGCGGGTGACTTCCAGGTGCAGGTGACGCTCAAGGACACCAACAACAAGCAGGCCTCGAAGGCGTACGCGCTCAAGGTCTACCCGGGCGTGTACTTCAGGCAGAGCACCCTGCCCCAAGCCACCGCCGAGTCCCCCTACAGCGCCACGCTCGAGCTCGACGGCGGCAAGGCCCCCCTCACCCTCAAGCTGGCCACGGGCGAGCTGCCAGCCGGGGTGAGCTTGAACGGCCCCACGCGGCGGATCGAGGGTACGTTCGCCTCCGCGGGCACGTTCTCGATCACCGTCGAGGCCACGGACGTCCACGGCTCCAGGGCAACCCAGCCCTACACCCTCACCGTGGCCGAGGCGCTGCGCCTCACCGCCACCCTGCCCCCGGGCAACGTGGGGCTGCCCTACTCCCAGAGCATCGCGAGCAGCGGCGGGCGCGCCCCCCTCACCCTTGCGATCGAGAACGGCGTCCTGCCCCCGGGCCTGACGATCAGCAGCGGGGTGATCTCCGGTACCCCCACGGCTGCCGGGCGCTTCGCCTTCACCGTGAAGCTGACGGACGCCAATGGCGCGTCACTCTCGTCAGCCGTCACGCTCGACATCTTCTCCACCCTGCCGCCGCAGATCACCAACACCACCCTGCCCAACGGCATCGTCGGCAGGGAGTACACGGAGCTGCTGCTGGGCGCCGAGGGCGCTCCGCCCTACACCTTCGCCCTCACCTCCGGCACGCTGCCGGCCGGGCTGAGCCTGTCCTCGGCGGGTGTCCTGAGCGGGACGCCCACCTCCCCGGAGATCCAGTCCATCCAGGTGACGCTCACCGACAGCCAGGGGCAGAGGGCCCAGCGCACCTTCACGCTGACGACCCATCCGCTGCTGGTGGTGCAGACCACCGCCCTCGCCGAGGGTTATCAGGGCCAGTTCTACAACCAGACGCTGGTGGCCTCGGGCGGCAGGACGCCCTACCGCTGGGAGGCTCAGGGCACACTGCCCACGGGCCTGACGCTCACCCAGGCCGGCATCCTGTCCGGCACCCCCACGGTGGCCGGCTCCTACGGGCTGACCTTCACCCTCACCGACGCCTCCGGCCAGCTGGCCACCGGCGCCTTCCAGCTCACCCTCTACACCCCGCCCTCCATCACCACCACCGTGCTGGCGGATGGCGCCGTGGGCGTGGCCTACAACCAGCGGCTGCGCGCCTCGGGCGGCAAGAGCCCCTACACCTTCGCCCTCACTGGCGGCGTGCTCCCTCCCGGCCTGCAGCTGACGGGTGACACGATCAACGGCACGCCCACCAGCGCCGTCTCCAGCAACGTCACCTTCCAGGTGACGGATGCCAACGGGAAGATCGCCACCCGGGATCTGGACCTGCGCATCTTCAGCGGCCTCACCATCACCACCGGCGCGCTGGATGACAGCTACGTGGGCCGCAGCTACGCGGTGACGTTCACCGCGGTGGGCGGCGACACGAGCCAGCCTTACACCTGGTCGGCCATCGGATCCCTGCCCGCCGGGCTGACCCTGAGCCCCTCGGGCGTCATCTCGGGTACGGCCACCGCCGCAGGCACCACCCGCTTCACCCTCCAGGTGCGGGACAACAGCGGCGCCACCACCACGCGCGTGTTCGACCTGCGCGTCCTCGCCCAGCCCTCGGTGACGACCACCTCGCTCCCCGAGGCCTATGTGGCCGCGGCCTACAGCACCAGCCTCGGCGCCGACGGCGGCCTGCCGCCCTACCAGTGGCGCCTCTCCGGTGGCACCCTGCCCGCGGGGCTCACGCTCTCCAGCTCGGGCGTGCTCAGTGGCACCCCCACCGCCGCCGGCACCTCCTCATTCACCGTGGAGCTGAGCGACAGCAACAACGTGCAGACCACGGCCACCCTCTCGCTCACCACCTCCGTGCTCGCCATCACCACCGCGTCATTGGCCGAGGGCTACACTGGCGAGTCCTACTCGCACACGCTCACCGCGAGCGGCGGCCCGGCGCCCCTCACCTGGAACGTGACGGGCCTGCCTCCTGGCCTCAGCTATGACACCGGCACCGGTGTGGTGAGCGGCACCCCGACGGCCGCGGGCACCACCTCCATCAGCGTGCGCGTGACGGATGCCCTCAACCGCGTCGCCACCCGCAGCCTGACGCTCGCCGTCTACGCCCTGCCGCAGATCACCACCGCCGCACTGGCCGATGGCTTCGCGAACGTGGCCTATACCCAGGCGCTGGATGCCACCAACGGCAAGCCGCCGTACACCTGGAGCATCACCTCCGGCACGCCGCACGCGGGCCTGGCCCTCAACGGGAGCACCCTCAGCGGCACGCCCACCGAGTCCGGCACCCGCTCCCTCACCTTCCGCGTCGCCGATGCCAACGGCAAGACGGCCACGCGCAGCCTCGACCTCACCATCCTCGCGCCGCTGGTGCTGACCACCACGACGCTCGCGGATGCGTACGAGGGCAGGCCTTATGATCAGACTCTCACCGCTACTGGCGGCAGGCCGGCCTATACGTTCGATCGCGCCTCGGGTGCGCTGCCGGGCGGCCTCTCGCTGAACCCCGCGGGCCGCATCTCCGGCGACGTGGCCGCGGGCGCCACCACCAGCACCTTCACCGCCCGCGTCACCGACGCCAACAACACCCAGGCCACCCAGAACCTGACCCTCGCCGTCTACCAGCTGCCCGTCATCACCACCACGAGCTACCCCGAGGCCTACACGGGCGATGCCCTCAACGCCACCGCCACCGCGACGGGCGGCAAGGCGCCCCTCATCTGGGCGGTGACCAGCGGCGAGCTACCTGCGGGCGTCAACCTGAATCCCTCCAATGGGCAGATCTCCGGCACCCCCACCCAGGCTGGCAACTTCCCCTTTACCCTCAGGGTGAGCGACGCCAACGGCCAGGAGGCCTCCCAGCCGCTGCAGCTGATCATCTACGCCCCGCCCACATTGAGCACCCCGTCGGTGCTGCCGGGCGCCTATGCCGGTGAGTCCTACTCGGCCACAGTCACCGCCACTGGCGGTAAGGCGCCCCTCACGTTCAGCCTGGCCAACGGCACGCTCCCCTCCGGGCTCGCTTTCTCGGCCACGGGCACTCTCGACGGCACCGCCGCGGCCTCCATCCCGCATGGCACGCGCAGCACCTTCTTCCTCCAGGTCGCGGATGCCAACGAGCGGCGGGACGTCAGGCCCTTCGAGATCACCACCTACAAGCAGCCGGTGATCACCTCCACCTCGCTCACCACGGCCACCGAGGGCGTCAGCTACCGCCGCTCGGAGGCCAGCGCCGAGCGCATCGAGACGCAGTTCGGGCAGGGGGCGCTCACGTATACGGCCACCGGCCTGCCAGCGGGGCTGTCCATCCACTCGTCCACCGGAGAGCTGACGGGCATCCCCGCCCAGGGCTCCGCGGGCAGCTACACCGTCACCTTCACCGTGACGGACACGGGGAGCAGGAGCTTCAGCACGACGCTGCCCCTGCTGGTAGTGCTGCCCAAGCCCACCAACAACGGTGGCGTGGTGGGCCTGGCCCCCGCGGGCAGCCGCATCACCGACGTGCTCACCGTCTTCACCCTCAGCGGCCGCATCCCCCTGCCGGGCGTGGGCGTGCGCGTGCGCAAGAACGGCGTGGAGTACTCCCCGCCCAAGGAGGCCCTCACCAATGCCGAGGGCAAGGTGGTCTTCACCGGCCTGGGCCTCAACGGCACCACGGACACCGTGGACATCACCGCCAACGGCGCGCAGCTGGTGAACGCCACGATGGCCAACGTGAACGCCGCCATCGTCACGATGCGGATGTACCCGAACGAGGTGCTGGGCCCCCGCTCCCTGAGCGCCGCTGTCTACGATCCTCCGAGCCAGCGCTTCCTGGTGTACGGCGGCTTCGACTCGAGCGCGACCAACTCCCTCTTCTTCTCCTCGTGCATGAGCGACATGGTCGAGGCGGTGGACATCTCGCAGAGGAACTTCACCACGCGCGTGCCCGGCGGACTCACCACCTCTCCGTCCCCTCGCTACGAGATGTCCATGGCCACCGCCAACGGCGTCGCGGTCCTCTTTGGTGGCCGCAACTGCACCGACTCCGGTGACTCGCTCGGCGACACCTGGGAGTACAACCTCTCCACCAACACCTGGACCCAGGTGAACCCCTCCACCCGTCCCGCGCCTCGGCGCGGCGCCTCGTTGGTGCGCGAGCCCTCCGGCAACTCCGTCATCATGGTGGGCGGCTACCGCAACCCCTCGTACAGCAACGAGATCTGGCGCTACTCGCCGTCCACCGACCTCTGGACGCTGCTGGGCACCGCGCCCTTCAGCCGGGCCTTCATGGCCGCCACCACGAACACCAGCACTGGCGAGCTGTGGTTCTGCGGTGGACGCGGGACCGCCCCCGGCAACGCGTGCAACTCCCTCAACCCCACCACGATGGCCTGGACGGCCCGGCCGTCACTGCCCTCGAACCGCTCTGACTTCGCGCTGGCCTTCGATCCGTTCACCAACAACCTCTATGCCTTCGGCGGGCGGATCACGTTCCCCACGGGCGAGCTGCTGGTGCTGCGGCCAGGCGCCCCGCAATGGGAAGTGGTCACCCCCGCAGGGGCTGCCCCGCCCGCGCGCTACGGGCACGTGATGTACTTCGACCTGGCACGGCGCGAGCTGGTCGTTGGGGCCGGCCAGGTGGAAATCTCTCCGGGAGCCACGGCCACCCGGCGCCAGGGAGATGTGTGGACCTACAACGGCGTGGCGTGGACCCAGCGGGGCCCCATCGCCCCCACACCTCCAGGCTTCACGGTGAGCGGCGAGATCGTCAACGGCCCTTTCCCCGGAGTCGCGGAGATCCAGCTGGGCACCACGAGCGGCTACTCCACCCTCGCCTCGGTCGTCCTCGACAACACGGGCCGTGGGACGTACTCGATCTCCGGCGTGCCCCCAGGAGAGGCGGGCTTCATCACCGTTGTAGGCAGGAACTTCGATCTGACGTTCCCGAATGACGTGTGGACCTACGCGGAAGCGGATCTCCTCCCTCTGGCTGCCAACAGGACCCTGAACTTCACCTTGCCGCCTGGCCCCGCGGTGGTCCTGCAGGCCAGCGGCCAGTTCCAGCTCCCGGCGAGCTGGCACGGATATACGGAGTCCCTCTTCAGCGCGCCGCTGCTCGACGCCCCGGGCATCCCCTATCTCCAAAACGGAGGGACCAGCCCCGACGCCGTGGGCAACCAGTTCTTCGTGGCCTACTTCCCAACGGCCGCGCCCAAGGTGCAGCGCCTCAACGGCTACGTCTCCAGCCCGGGGGCTTGCGAGGACCACGGCCTCTATAACGTCATCCCGCCGGGCAACCAGAACCTCCCCGTGGGTGGCAATGTCACGGGGATGAACCCCGGGCAGCCGGAGTGCATCCCCGCCGGCCCGCGCGGCATTGGCACGGCGCGCTCCCGCGCCTTCGCGGTCGCCCCCGAGCGAGTCACTGTGGATGATCTCGACGGCGACACCTTCCCGGATGTGTTCATCCCCTCGCAGCTGAACTCAGGGATCGATTTCATCTGGGGCAACCCCACCACCCTCTTCCTCTTCACGGAGTTCGACTGCTGTGACGTGGACTCCACGCACAGCGTGGCCACGGGGGACTTCAACCGGGACGGGCGGAAGGATCTGGCCATCACCGAGGCCCCCTTCGGCACGGTCAAGGTCAAGCTGGCCCAGGCCAATCCGCCGCGCACCTTCGGGCCGGCCGCCACCTACAGCGTGGGCCTCAGCGCCTCGGGCATCGCCGCCGCGGACGTGACTCAGGATGGCAACCTGGATCTGCTCGTGGGCAACCCGAACAACAACACCGTCGCGCTCCTGCCGGGCCGACCGGATGGGACCTTCGGCGCGGCTCAGACGATCACCCTGGCGGGCACGGGACCCAAGGATGTGCTTGTCACGGACGTGGACGGCGACAGCCGGCTGGACCTCGTCGTGGTGGTGAACGAGGGCATCTCCCTCGCGCTCGACGGCAACACCCAGGGGCCGTTCGGCAGCTCCTCGCTCCTCACCATCGGCATCCAGCCAAGCGGGGTGGTGGTGGGCCGGCTCGACGGCGACACCTTCCCGGACATCGCGGTGTCCGGCGAGGGCAGCAACAGCCTCTCCATCGTCTTCGGCACCGGCGGCGGCGCCTTCACGCCCGCCGTGCACTTCCCCGGGGGCACGGCGCCCGCGGGGATCGCCATGGCCGAGCTCACCGGCGACACGCACGTCGATCTGGCGGTGACCAGCCCGAGCGATGGGGTCGTCACCCTGTTCCAGGGAGCCTCGACCCGGACTTTCACCGTGCACTCGCAGGTGCCGGTACCCGGAGGGCCACGCGGCGTGACGGCGCTCGACTTCAACCAGGATGGCCTCAATGATTTGATGGTCGCCCAGACCGCCAGCAACGGGGTGGCCCTGCTGCTGGGCCAGACGCCGCTGCCCACCTCGCCGGGCACGGCGTTCTCTTTCACCGCGCCCGCGCAGTCCGCCTTCATGTGGTCCTTGCACCGCATCAACGGGCACCGGCGTTACTGGGACTACTACTCGCCCCTCCAGGCGGGCCCCGTCTCCTACTCGCTACCCTTGGCGAGCACGCTGGCGCCCTCCTCGGCGCCCGTAGCGCCCACAACCGGAAAGGTAGAGTTGAACTGGACCCCCTGGGTGCGCAAGTGGGAGCCAGGCTCGAACCATCCGTTCAACCCTCGTCAGTTCGCCCTATCGAACCTGGGGATGGACTCCGATACGCAGCCAGGAGCCAGTCATTACCTGTGGCCCTAGGGCCAGTGCTGGTAACGTGCGGCCCATGAGCGAAGAATCGAAGCAGCCCGGCGGTCCCGCTCCTTCAGAGTCGGCCACCCTCCCCGGGATGCCCATGGGAGAAGAGCAGGATCAGTTCACGCCGCAGATGGCGCGCGAGTTCTTCCTGTCCGTGCTGGACTACGGACAGGAGGAGCACGCCGCCAAGGCAGGCATCCTCGAGGAGCTGGCGGATCTGCTCCTGCCCGAGGCCCAGGCCATTGCTCAACCCATCCGCCCCAGCACCGCCTCGGACACGCGCACCCCCGAGGCGCTCGAGCAGCAGTTCGGCGTCACCGTGCGCGAGCGCGCCGCCACCTGGCTGCAGGAGCCCGCCGTCCGCCTGGCGGGAACGACCCGGAAGCTGGAGTCGCGCACCACCCCTCCCGAGGAGAGCGGGGGTGAGCTGAGGCGGGAGCTCTTCCTGCTCACCGACGGGCGGTTCGTCACCGTGGAGACGGTGACCACCTGGCAGATGAAGGACTCGCAGCGGGTGAGCGAGGACACGCTGGTGGGCGCGCGCGAGGTGGACTCCGTCGAGGCGCTGCGCAGCTATGACTTCGTCTCCATCCTCAAGGTGATGCTGGAGACGCTGTTCGACGGCGCCCAGGAGCTCAAGAGCCGCAATGAGCAGTCCTCGGACATCGTCGAGCGCAGCGGCCGCTTCTTCACCATCATCGCCCAGGTGGCGGTGAGCATGAAGGAGAGCGCCGACCAGCTGCGCCGCGTGGGCGACACGCTCGCCTGAAGCCCCCTCTCTCAACTCTCATATAGGAGAAGCGATTGGCCCCCTCGACGCTCGCCGCATCTCAGCTCGTCATCAACAGCCGCATGCTCTACTCCAGCTGGGTCCCCGCGGATCCCGAGGGTGCCGCGAAGCTGTTGCCCCAGGGGCTGAAGCCGGCCGCCAACAAGGCCATCTACATGAACCAGTACCTCGTCGACTCGGCGGATCAGACGTCGGGCTTCGGCGCGTACTCGCTGACGTACATCGGGCTGGACCTGGATGGCCGCAAGGCGCCGGACGGCGTGACGCCCGCGCGCTTCTTCACCCACTACTTCAACTCCGCGGAGGGCATGCGCAACTACGTGCTCCAGCGCGGCGTGCCTGCCTCCGAGGGCCTGACGACGCTCGAGTCCAGCGGCCGGGAGCTGGTCGCCACCACGCACTCGGGCGGCGTGCCCATCATCCGGGCGGTGGCGCGCGTGGGCGCGAAGATCGCCACCGTGGCGCGGGGGCAACTCACGTACGTGACGAAGGTGGGCGGCAAGCTGATCGGCGGCAACTACCCGTACGTGGGTGAGATCGCGGACGCGTTCGAGCTCGTCTCCCTGGAGTTCCTCGCGAAGGATCACCCGGTGTACGTGCTGCGGCCGGCCAGCCCCCTGCAGCGCATCGAGGGTTGGTGCTGGTACTCGCCCCGCGACTCCTTCGCCTACCCGGGTGGTGAGTACGAGTTCACTCCCTGATCACGGCCCCGGCGCTCCTCCTCCGCGGGCGGCGGAACGGTGGTGGGCAGGAAGATCTGGAAGGTGGTGCCCCGGCCGACCTTGCTCTCCAGCGTGATGCGGCCGCCCAGCGCTGTGATGATGCCGTGGCAGATGGACAGCCCCAGGCCCGTGCCCACCCCCATGGGCTTGGTGGTGAAGAACGGATCGAACACCTTGCCCAGGTGCTCCTCTGGGATTCCCTTCCCGGTGTCCTGGATGGACACCACCACGGCCCCCTCCTCGTGCCACGTGGAGATGCGGATCTCGGCCGAGTCTCCGCCCTCCTCGGGCATGGCCTGGGCCGCGTTGACGATCAGGTTGAGGAACACCTGCCCCAGCCGGGACTCATTGGCCTGGACGGGCGGCACCGGGCCGTAGCTCTTCACCAGCCGCGCCCGGTGCTTGATCTCGCTCCAGGCCATCTTCACGCACGAGTCGAGCAGGGGGTGGAGCTGCACCAGCCCGTGCTTCTCGTTGTCCACGCGCGAGAAGAGCTTCAGGTTGGAGACGATGTCACGCACGCGGTTGCTGCCCACGATCGTCTCCGCGAGCGCGTCGAGGATCTCCCGGGAGTGATCGCCTGAGAGGCTTCCGCCGGCCCCGGCCAGCGCCTGCAGCTCCTCGCTCACGTAGTTCAGATTGCTCAGCATGTAGGCCAGCGGGGTGTTGATCTCATGCGCCACTCCGGCCGCCATGGCGCCCAGCGAGGCCATGCGCTCGTTGAGCAGGAAACGCTCCTGCAGCTGCCGGCGCTCGGTGATGTCACGGGCGAGGCACACGGTGGCCGGCTCGCCGTAGAACTCGAGGAGGACGGTCACCACCTCCGCCAGGATCTGCCTCCCCTCGCGGTGGCGGATGCGGACCTCCGAGGGAGCGCTGGCGCTCGAGAGCTGGGTGAGCGCCTTCTCCTCGCCGGGCTCGACGAGCGAAGCGATGGGCTGCCCCTGCAGCTCCTCCGGCCGGGAGACACCCAGCAGCTTGACCGCCGTGGTGTTGGCGAAGACCACCTGGCCCTTGCGGTGGATGAGGATGGCATCCGGACACTGCTCGATGAGGGCGCGGAAGTTCGCCTCGGAGCGCCACACCTCTTGCTCGGCGCGGCGCCGCTGCTGCTCGCTGCGCAGCCCCACCAGGAGCGAGCCGCAGGTGGCGAGGAAGGGCGCCAGGAACTGGATGATGTTCTCGTCGTAGCCGCCCGGGCGGTTGGCCACGCCCACCATCCCGATCATCTCCTGGTTGGCGTGAAACGGCAGCCCGAGGAACGCGCGCAGGGGAGGGTGGCCCTCGGGGATGCCCGCCCGGCGCGGATCCACGGAGGGACTGTTGCTCACCACGGGCTCGCCGGTGGTGAGCACGGTGCCGAAGAGCGTCTTGAGGTTGTGGAACTCCAGCCCTCGAGGCGCCTCGCGGGCATAGAACTCGCGCAGCTCCTGCGTCCACGCCACGTTCGTGATGGCGTGCGTCTTCAGAAAGGGCTTTCCCTCGGCGGTGCGCCTCACCTCGCCAATGAAGCCATACTCGCTGGCCGTCAGCTTCAGCAGGATCGACAGCAGCGTGTCGAAGAGCTGCGAGATGGGACGGCCGTGGATGAACCCCGTCTGAACCTCGGTTAACGCCTGCAACAGTTGATTGCTGGCCAGCAGTTCCCGCTCGAGCTGGGACGGCTCCTCTGCCTTCTGGAGGAGCGCAGCCCTCTCAGATCCCGAGAGAGCTTCGAACTGTTTCATGGTGTTCCTCCAGCACGGACTTCAAAGTATGTCACAGCCCTTCCAGCGGACGTTCCGCACCCCAGCGCCTGTCCTCCAGGCAAGCAAGAGCGTCTGCCTTGTAGCATTTGTCCAAGAATCCCCTTTTTTCTTTGCTGCCGGGGAGGGAAGAGCCGGAGCTCTTGTAGACTCCATGGCTCCGCATCCGTGAGGCGTTTCATGCATGTCACCCTGTTGGGGATATCCGAGAGCGTCAGGGACCAGCTCGAGCGTGGGCTCCAGGCGCAGGGACTGCTGGAGGGGTGCCACCGGCACTACGCCAGCAGCCTGAAGGATGTGCCCCCACGGATCGCAGAGGGCCTGGTGGTGGTGGAAGATCCGGGGCGCTCGCTCGGAGAGGTGGAGGAACTCTGCCGGGAGCTGCACTCGCGCCGCAGCGTCCTCCGGACGCACCTGGTGCTGCTGACGCAGCGGGCCATGCCGGAGCAGGGGGGGCTGATCCAGGCGGGCGTGGATGAGTGCGCGGTACCTCCTGGAGGGGACTGGGTGGCGCGGATGACGGTGCTCTCCCGGCGCCTGGTCGCAATGGGAGTCTCGAGCCCGCTGTCCGCGATCGTGGAGCGCTCGTCCGAGCGGCTCTCCCTGCAGGGCGCCCTCCAGGCCGTGCTGGAGAGCACCCGCGCGGATCTGGGCTACCTCTTCTTCAGCAACCTCGTGGAGCACCTGGCGGGCACCTACCGCGCTACCTGCGTGCTGGTGGGGGAGCTGCTGCCAGATCAGCAATCGATCCGCACGCTGGCCTTCTGGCTCAACGGGAGCCTGCAGCGCGGCGTCATCTACGCCCTGAGCGGCACACCCTGTGACGTGTCCATCCGCAAGGCCGTGTGCCATGTCCGGGATGGCGTGGCCGAGCGCTTCCCCGAGGACGAGATGCTCGCGAAGCTGGGCATGCGCGGCTACCTGGGGGCTCCGCTCAAGGATGGGAACGGCAACGCCCTGGGGGTGCTGGCCATCCTGGACGACAAGCCGCTGGAGGCGGACGAGCTGGAGCACTCGCTGCTCGGGGCCTTCGCGGCGCGCGCGGGCGCGGAGCTCGAGCGCATCCGCGCGCAGGAGGAGGTGGAGCGCACGCGAGACTTCCTGCGCAACACGCTGAACGCGGTGCCGGATCCGCTCTTCGTGATGGACCGCTCGCACCGCCTGGTGGTCGTCAATCACGCCTTCTGCGAGTTCATGGGGAGCCGTGAGCAGGAGCTGCCCGGCGCCACCGGCCGGGAGTTCCTGCCAGCCCCCGAGGCCCAGGCTTTCTGGGATCAGGACGAACAGCTCTTCACCACCGGCAAGCCCTTCCAGAGCGAGATCAGCTTTGCCCATACCGGGGACGGAAAGCGGAGGACGATCGTCATCAAGAAGGCCGTCTTCACCGCGCCCGGCGGCGGCTCCTTCCTCATCGCCGTCCTGCGCGACATCACGGATCGCAAGCGCCTGGAGGCGCAGCTGGCGCTGGCCGACCGGCTGTCCTCCATCGGCACCCTGGCAGCAGGCGTGGTGCACGAGATCAACAACCCGCTGGCCTACGTCTGCTCCAACCTCTCGTTCCTGGAGGAGTCGCTCGCGCAGCCGGCCGTCCCGCCCGAGGCGCTGCCCGAGCTGCGCGAGGTGCTGGCGGAGACGCAAGAGGGTATCAACCGCGTCAGGACGATCGTCCGGGGTGTGAAGACGTTCGCTCGCACGGACGAGAACCGCTCCGGGCCGGTGGAGGTGCACCCGGCCATCGAAGGGGCGCTGCGGCTGGTGCGCAAGGAGCTGGAGTACCGCGCGCAGCTGGAGCGTGCGCTGGAGCCGGTGCCCGCCATCCTGGGCAACGAGGGCCGGCTGGGGCAGGTGCTGGTGAACCTGCTGGTCAACGCGCTCCAGGCCTTCCCGCAAAAGGACCCCGGGCGCAACCGCATCCGCGTGTCCACCCGGAGCAGCGGGGAGGGCACGGTGATCATCGAGGTGGAGGACAACGGGCCGGGCATGAGCCCCGAGGTGCGCCAGCACATCTTCGACCCATTCTTTACCACCAAGCCGGCGGGAGAGGGCTCGGGCCTGGGGCTGTCCATCTGCCAATCCATCATCCAGTCCATGAACGGGAAGATCGAGGTGGAGAGCGAGCAGGGGCGCGGCTGCCTGTTCCGGCTGGTGCTCCCCGCGGCCCAGGCGCGCCAGGGCGCCGAGCGCCGCACGCAGGCTTCACCCGTGGAGCGCGTGGGGCCCCGCAGGCGGCTGCTGCTGATCGATGCCGAGCCGGCGGTGGGCACCTCGGTGCGGCGGCTGCTTCAGGAGGCGCACGAGGTGCACTCCGTGCAGGACGTGGGCATGGCGCTCAAGCTGCTCTCCCGAGGCGAGCGCTATGACGCCATCCTGTGCGACGTGGTGCTGCCAGGCATGAGCGGTGTGGACCTGCTGCGCGAGCTGGAGCAGCACGAGCCTGGGCTCGCCCGGCGCACGGGCTTCATGACCAGCGGGGCGTTCTCCACGCCCACGAGGGAGATCATGGCGTCCTACTCGGGTGAGCTGCTGGAGAAGCCCTTCGAGCCCGAACGCCTGCGCCGCTTCGTCCAGCGCCTGCTGGCCTGAGCGCCTGGGACTGACGCGTCAGGGGCCGGGCAGGGGGGCGTCCTCGTTCACCGGCTCGCGATCCACGTTGGCGTGGGCGCGGGGAGGCAGGGCACCTCCGTCATCGTCCACCTCCAACACCGGGTGGGCCCCGGGCTCCAGGATCACGTCGTGCCCGCGGATGGCGGCCACGTCGCGGAACTCCACGAGGTAGTCGCGCCGGGGGATCGACACGAGCCCCGGCTCGAGCTCGAAGTGCTCCTCTCCCACGGCGGCCACGAGGCCCAAGCGCGTCCCCTCCGATGTCCGCACCGTCATTCCCTCACGCACCTCTCCTGGCTGAACCATTCCTTCCTCCTCGGCTGGTGGCCCGGCCGGACGCCCAGGCCTCTTCACCGGTAACACCGGACGCGGCCCTGGCCTTGCTCGTGCGCCTGGCCTCCGAGCGGCACGCCCAGGGCCCCGCCTCAGACCATGGCCTGCCCTGGGGGATGGCTAACGTTGGACTGAGGAGGTCCACCATGCTCTTGGAACTGTCCACCCTGGAAGCCCGTGAGCTGAAGCAATCCGTGGAGAGCTCACTGCGCACGCTGCTAGAGGAGATCGCCCACGCCGATCAGCGCGCCTACCGCGACATGTTGCGGGAACGCTATGAGCGGCTCGATCAGCTCAACCGGCGCATCGAGGTGTCCGTGGAGGGCGAGTCGGTCTATGCCTGAGCTCAGGACGGGTCGCCCTTCGGGCGCCTGCGGGCGAACCCATCCAGCCACGCGGCGATGTCATTGAGCGGCAGCACGTGACGGATGGCGCCCATGCGGATGGCCTCGAGCGGCATGCCGAAGACGACGGAGCTGGCCTCGTCCTGGGCCAGCGTCATCGCGCCCGCGCGCCGCAGGAAGTGCATGCCCTCGGCACCATCCCGGCCCATGCCCGTGAGCAGGCAGGCGATGGTCCTCGAGCCCAGCTCGCGCGCCACGGACTCGAAGAGCACGTCCACCGAGGGGCGGCTCGAGTGCCGCTCCGCCTCGGCGGACAGCCACAGCCGGCCCTCGCGCATCACCAGGTGCCGGTTGGCCCGCGCGAGGATGAGCTGGGGGCGGCCCACCGGCGGCAGCGGCTCCCCGTCCGTCGCATGGCGCACGGGGAAGGCGGTGCTCTTGCCCAGCCAGTCCACCATGGAGGCCTCGAACTGCTCGGACAGGTGCATCACCAGGAGGATGGGCAGGGGGAAGTCCCCAGGCAGGTGCTGCACGATGGTCCGCACCGCCGCGGGTCCTCCGGTGGACGCGCCCATCACCACCACGCGCGGAGGGTGCACGGGCCAGGCGGGCTCGGGCTTCAGGTGATCGGGCATGTGCACCGAGGAAGTGCGCGCCGCCTGCTTCACCCGCGTCAGCAGCTCCCCGGCCCACTCCGCCGTCACGTAGCGGGTGGGCTTCTCCACCGCGTCCACCGCGCCCGCCGTCAGCGCGTCCAGCAGGTAGAGCCCCATCGTCCGGTTCTCCATCCCGGAGAAGACGACGATGGGAGTGGGGCAGTGGGTCATGATGCGCCGGGTCACCTCCACGCCATTCATCCCCGGCAACATGAGATCCATCGTCACCACGTCTGGACGCAGGCGCTGGCACAGCTCGAGGGCCCGCTCGCCATCCCCCGCCTCTCCCACCACCGTGAAGGAGGGATCATCCGCGAAGGCGTCCGCCAAGCGCCGGCGGATCGTCACCGAGTCTTCGACGATGAGGACACGGAGCGCAGGCACCCGTTACCTCCCTCTCCCGGCCCGCCCAGCGGTGCCACGGTGACCAGGAAGCCCTCCTGGTACGTGGGACGGATCTACGCCAGGAGCCCCCTCGCCCGCCAGGGCCCTTTGGCTGACTTCGGGTGAGCTGCCCCGGCGGCGGCACACCCTGAGCAACAGGACTCCCAGTGCGAGCCACCCGCTCCCCACGGCCTGGGCGGCACCACAGCCGCACCCCACCTGCAGCGCCGTAGGGATCGTGCTCACAGTGAAAGTGCGCGGGCTCGAGAGCTCGCTGCGCAGCCCAAGCCGATCAGAGGTCGCGCGCAGCTCCTGAGGTCCCGCGAGCAGATCCTTGTTGGGCTGGAGGGTGAAGCTCCCATCGTCGGCTGCCACGACGTCGCCAAGCAGCTCGCCATTGAGGAGCACGCGCACCTTGCTGCCCGGCTGGGCAGTCCCCTGGAGCAGAGGCCGAAGCCCTGTCACCTCTCCCTCAGTGGGCATCACCCAGGCGGGCGCATCCGGCAACGCCAGGCCCTCGGCCACCGAGGTCGTCATGCCCTGGTTCCCGGACTGCGTCTCCGCGCTGGGCATCGCCCCGTGTGAGCCTCCGTCCTGCGCGGCGGCCGCGCTCCCCGCGAGCCCCGAGTCCACGGAAGCCGGGCAGGTGATCGTCTTCCCCTGCACCAACACCACCCCGCCACCGCCGCCTCCACCGGGCCCATGCGTCCTCGTATCATCCGTGTTGTTCCCGCCCGCACCGCCCTGGGCTTCGAGGTCCGCGCAGTTGAGCCGATCCCGCACACGTATCGTCACGTGGCCGCCCGCTCCGCCACCTCCCGATCCATCGTTGCCAGAGCTCACCGCGGACTCCCCATTGGCGGTGATGGTCCCCTGGTTGCCCTGAAGATCCCGGGCGCGAATGTAGACAATGCCGCCTCCCACGCCGCCAGAAGACCCTTGGCCTGCACCCGCGCCCTGGCCCGCGCCGCCGCCGCCGCCAAACATCAGCCGCGTCGTCGGGGAGTAGCGCAGCGCCAGGCCTCCTCGGCCGCCCACGTCACGCGAGCCATCCGTGCTCGTGCTGTACCCACCCTGGCCACCCGCACCTCCATGACCGCCTCCTCCACCGCCTCCGTCATCGCAGTTACCGCCGCCCGCGCCGTTGGCGAGGGCCGCATAGCCATGGGTCGGCGCGCCAATGGCCTGGCTGAAGATGCCCTCGCCCTTCTGGGCCCCGCCCGTGGCCTGGGACTGGTTGGGCTCCGTGCATCCGGTGAGCTGCGGGTTGACGGGGGCAAATCTTCCGCCGCGGAAGCCCGCGGCGTCCGCGCTGATCTCGCCCTGGTTGAGGACAGCACCTGTGGCGAGGAACGCGAGCACGCCGCCGCTGCTCCCATCCCACGGCGGCGCCACGATCGAGCTCGAGTTCAGGACATGCACGCCGGTGTACTCGGGCACGCGCACCACCTGGGAGCCCGGAGCAGAGAAGGAGGAGACCAGTGGCGCGGTGAGGCTCAGCTTGCCGGGGCCCACGGACTCCAGGCGCGCCAGCTCCCAGTAGCCTGCATTGGAGGCGTTGAGATCAATAGGCCCGGGCGTGCCGGGCTCCGGCGCGGTGCCATCGGCGTAGACCTGGAGAACCAGGACGAGCTCCCCCTCACTGAAGCCCGTCTCATCCTCAATGGGGAGCGTCTTGCTGCCCTCGGCGACGGCTGCCGTGAGCGCGGTGGCCGTGTTGATCACGGTGTTCATCCGCGACACGCGCAGGGAGCCGTGCTGCCCGTTGCCGAGATCGAAGACGTCTGCCTCCGCCAAGGCGGTGCTGGCGAAGAGACAGAGACTCAGGCTCAGGAGCGCGCCGAACCACCGCATCGCCCCCATTTTGAACCGAGCGCGGCATGAACGCCCAGTCCTTGGGCGGTTTTCTTGGTCCCATGGGTTTGAAGTGACTCACCTCTCCTCATTCATTAGAGTGAGTGCGGATGACCTCCATCGCTCCGCTCTGGGCGCTGGTACCTGGGGGCCAGGGCATGCCGCTCGCGAAGGTTGGCGGCGAACCCGAGCCCGTGGGTCCCCTGCGCTGGCCGGTGTGCCGCAATTGCGGGACGCCGATGCGCTTCCTGTTCCAGCTCCCGCATGTGCCGGGGAAGGTGGACCTGTCGCCGTACGCGGCGGTGTACGTGTTCCAGTGCGAGAACCCGGACACTGTCTGCTACCGCGCGTTTCCGGACGAGGGGGCGAACGCGGCGGTGCCGGTGAGCGCGGGCGAGCCGAAGGTGGAAGGAGATCGGCCGAAGGGGATTCCCTACAACGTGTGGACCCTGGGCTTCGCGCCGGCGGAGGAGGACACGGCTGCACTCTCGGTGGACGTGAACGAGGCCACGGACGAGCAGCTGCGAGCGCTGGATCGCGCGGGAGAAGATGCGCCGGAGAGCAAGGTGGGCGGGGTGCCGGTGTGGCTGAACGGGGATGCGATGCTCCAGTGCTGCGACGAGCCGGCCCGCTTCGTGGCCCAGCTCTCGGCGATGCCCTTCGGGCTGGACTTCGGGGACAACGGTCGAGGCTACCTGTTCCGCTGCCAGCGCAAGCCCGAGCACTTCCTCTTCCAGTCGCAAGGCGCCTGAGGCACCAGGCTCGCTGAGCAAACGGCCGTGGAGCCGCCAGCGGGAAGGGCTCCCTCTCTCCGTCCACAGTTGGCAGTCCCCATCTTTCGGGTGCGAACTGTCAGAGGAGCGAGCCATGGACCCGCGCACGAACATTCGGAAGGGCATGACCGTCATGAGCTACGACGGCGTGCAGCTGGGCTTGAAGGGCACGGTAGGGTTCGCGGGGTTCGCCGCGCCGCCGCCCCAAGGAGGGCTGGGGCTGGGATCGCCGCACGAGCCTCCCATGGTGGAGCGCCGCGCTGCGGGCCCTGGGTGGGATCCGCACTAGGCCAGATGGAGCTGAGCCAGGCAGACAACCGAGCATCTGTCTCTACCTCTGCCAGGAGGGAGAGGAGGCGCATCACAGGCTGCGAGAAAGGATCTCCTCCTTATCTTGATGCCACCGAGAGCCATCATGCGCAGAGAGCCGCTCCTCAGCCCACCTGACAGCTCCTCCCGGCACGTCCTCCCGGGCCAGGAGGCGCGGCTGCGCGGGCCTGCGCCTCGCCGGCGGCTTCAGCTCGTACTCCTGCACACGCTCTCGCTCTCCCGGCTGGTGCTCGCGGCGCTCTTCCTGATGACCTCGGACGTGTGGCTGCGCGCCGCGCTCATCGCGGGGTCGGGCCTGTCGGACGTGCTCGACGGCTGGATTGCCCGCCATGCCCGGCTGACCACGCGCCTGGGAGCGCTCATTGATCCCTTGGCGGACCGGGGCTTCGCCATCACCGCCATCCTCGCGCTGCTGCTCGACGGGCTGCTCACGCCGCTGCAGGTGTGCCTGCTGCTGCTGCGCGACGTGACCACTGGGGTGGGCTTCCTCGTGGCACGCGTGGTCCCCTCACTGCGCTCGGTGGAGTTCAAGGCGCGCACGCTCGGCAAGGCCACCACGAGCGTGCAGACGCTGACGCTGCTGGCGGCGCTGCTGCTGCCCGTGCTCGTGCGGCCCCTGGTCGCGCTCGCGGGAGTGCTGGCCGTCGCGGCGATCGTGGACTACTCGCGCACGGTGCTGCGCTCGCGGGCCCACCGCCAGCCCGCCTGACGCTACCGCTCGGGAAGGGTGGTGACCTCCATCGCCTGGTTGCGCCCCGAGAGCATATCCACCGTGGCGCGCACGGGCGTGCCCTCCTTGAGCTCCTGCGCCGAGATGCGCTGGCCCTTGCTGATGAAGCGAGTCTGCGCGCCCACCTCCACCGTGAAGGGCTCACCGATGTCATCCACCAGCACCAACCGTCGGTTCGACACAGAGCGGACTTTGCCCGTAAAGATGGCATGCACCACGGCCGATGCCCCCGGGTCGACCGTGTCTCCGGTCTGCGAGCCACGCTGCGCTGTGTCCGGGCTCGTACCCCCAGCGCTGGCACTTGTGGGGGCGGGTGTTGGTGCCACGCCCGTCTGCCCGGATCCCCCGGCACCGGCCTGCCCGGATCCCCCAGCACCGGCCTGCCCGGATCCCCCAGCGCCGGTGTTCCTCCCAGCCACGTTGGCCAGCTCCGAGCGCACCTGAGCCAGTTCCTGCTGCAGCCGTGCCACTTCTCCCTGGAGCTGCACCACATACTGCCTCAGCGCCGCCGAGTTGGCGTCCGCTCCACCTGCCGCCTCTTCTGTCCCGGTGGCGACCTCCCCTGCTCCCTCTGTGCCCGTCATCCCCGGCGACTGCGTCCCCGGCGAAGCCGTCCCTGGCGTGCCCGCGTCCACATCGATCGAAGGTATCCCCTGGATCCGCGAGTCCGTCGCATCGCTGCCTGGCGAGCCAGGAGGAAACGCGCTCGTGTCGGTCTGCGCCAACACCTCGCGCGAGCCGCACAGGAGCAACAGTCCCAGGAGCCCTATCGCCGTCAATGTCACCTTGCGCATGCGCCGCGCCTCCCTCCCCGCACAAGGTTGGCGGCTGGCCGCTCTCGGGCAACGGCGGTACGGAAGAGACGCGGGAGCTGTCCACCGCTCGCACATCCGCTCCCTCCTTCGCCAGGAACCTTCTACGTCTGGACGCTTGCGGCCGGAGGGCTCCTCCCGGGTCCATACAGGCGTAAGCTCAAGCTCCCGGCATCCCGCCGAGCCCGTCCCGAGAGCTCCCGCATGGAGAACCGCTTACCGTCCAGCCCCTCTCCTCAGTCCACACCGGACACCGCGCCCGGCTCCGCTCCCAACACCCTGCGTGCGCCGGTGCCCGAGCTCCTCGCGCCGGTAGTGAGCGGCCAGCCCTCTCGCCTGGAGCAGAACCGGCTCATCACCCAGGGCTATCTGCGCATCGCCCACGAGCTGCAGGCGATCGTCGAGCCTGGCTTCCGGCCCGGTGGCATCAGCCACACCATGCCCTGCTGGTTTGCCTTCGCTCCTCATGCCTCGCAGGAGGCAGGCAAGGGAATCGTGGGCGCGGTCGTCGCCCATCGCGTCATCGACGCGGCCCAGGGTGAGCCCGCCTCGTCGATGCAACAAGCGTTGGACCGCTCCCGCTACTCCTTCCGCCAGCGCATCACCATCGAGGCGCTCTCCCACGCGCTCAGCTGGTATGGCCTGCCGCGTGACGTGGCCGCCGCGCTGGCCTCGCTCCAGGGCGCGATGAACCTCGAGGCTCTGATTGATCCCCGCACCCTCTGGATCACCGCGCAGCGCTTCGCCAAGCTCTACCTGGAAGCGCCGGGCAGGGATCCGCTCGCCAAGGCCGAGGCCGTGGTGCTCACCCTGGAGCGCTGCCTCAACGAGGGCAACGTCGCCATCTTCACGGACATTGGCGGCTCGGCGGACGCGTACCTCACGTGGCGCAAGTCCGTGGGTCCCGTCCCCGCCGCGCGCGTGCTGGTGGAGTTCTCCCGCCCCACCTCACAGCCAGCGGAGGCGCAGCGCGCCTATGCCTTCGCGCTCCAGCACGCCCAGGACGTCCCGCAGCCCGCGGACTTCGGGCGCTTGCTGCCCGGCATGTCCTCGGAGAGCCTGGTGGTGGCGGCCTTCGCTCTCTACGAGCAGGCCCGGCAGGCTCCGAGCTCACCGGCACGGGACGGGCTCCTCCGCATGGGCAACAACTTCCTCGCCTACCGCGAGCAGTTCCACGCGGTGCAGCCAGCCTTCACTCCTCAGCAGCCTTACCCGGACGAGGTGCCCCGCACCGAGCTGCTGCAGACCCTGACTCCTGTGATCTGCCTGGAGATGGGCTCCGTGATGTGGAACTTCACCGACTACTCGACCACCCAGAAGGATCGGGATGGGAAGCCCCTCACCTCGAAGGCCACCGAGTACAACTGGTCCCTGTTCTCGGACCGCTGGCCGCCGATCCTCCAATCCTTCGAGTTCGGCTACCGCAACCCCGCGGCCCTCTGGGTGGCGCCGCAGCCGCTCATCGGCCCCGATGGGCAGCTCACCGGAGCACACTGAGCGGCGCGGCGCGCTCACCCTCACCGCGCCGACGCTGGCCCGAGGATCTGCAGGGAGCGCACCTCATTGCGCACTTCTGCTTCTCGCGTCACGGCCCGCACCCACGCCCCCTGTTTGAGCGTCTGGGGCGCGATGGCCTCTCCCCGCGGGCCGATGATGCGTGTCCGCGCCCCCACGCCGAACTCGTAGACGCGGCGGCTCGGACCCACCATGACCAGCCGGTCCCTCGACACGGACCTCAACCTGCCGACGAAGATCTGCTCGCCAGGCTGGCCTGCGGAGGCCTGGGCTCGTGGCCTCGTCCCACTGCCTCCGGTTCCCCTGCCTCTGGTTCCCGGGCAGGACCGGACCTGCTTGTTCCTCGGGGTGGCCATGTTGCTCGCGCCCTGTTGGCGGGATGCGGACTGCTCGGCGGGCTGTTGCCGCTGCTGCTGGGCCAGGGCACCGGCAGGCACTCCACCCATTAGGGCCAGGACGAACCAGATTCCTCTTCGCATATGCCTCTCCTCCCTCCCTCTCCGCTGGAGAAGGTGGGCTCGGACCCGGGACAGGGCACCGAGCCAGGACACCGACCCCTCCCCTTATCCCCAACCCCCCAAGGGTAGGAGCATGTGGGTTTCCCTCCGGGCGAAGTTCGGGCACTCTGGGGGTTACTGCGCGCCACCGGAAGAAAGGGAGGGAGCCCTGAAACCGTCGGCCGGCTCGCGTCACTGAGGTTTCGTGGCTCCCCTGCTTGCCTTGCGAATGTTCGCCGCTCAAGACGACGCCCCAGAGGCCCCTGAGGGGGAGCGCCCTCTGCTGCGCCGCGCCCGCACGGGGGATCCTGTCGCCTTCCGGCACCTCTTCGAGCGCCACTCCCCTGCGGTCTGGCGCTTCCTGAAGGACTCTTTCCGGGACGAGGCCGCCGCAGATGAGGCGACCCAGGAGACGTTTGTCCGCGCTCATGGGCGGCTCGCGACGCTGAGGGACGAGGACCGGCTGGCCTCGTGGCTGTTGGGCATTGCGCGTCTGGTGTTCCTCGAGGCCCGCCGCAGCCGGGGCGTCCACCTGGACGTGGATGGCGAGGAGAGTGAGGGGCTGGTGGAGGCGGTGCTGCCCACGCCCACGCCAGAGGATCTGCTGCTGGATCGCGAGACGGAGGCGCTGCTGACGCAGGCGCTGGGCCACCTCACCGAGGCGCGGCGCTCGGCGCTGCTGCTACGCATTGATCACGGGTTGCCCTATGAGGAGATCGCTCAGGTGATGGGCTGGTCGCTGCCCAAGGTGAAGAACGAGATCCACCGTGCGCGGCTGCAGCTCCGCGAGCGGCTGGCTGCCCACGTCGGAGGTCGCTCATGAGCAACGTTTGCCGCGAGCAGGATCTGGACGCACTGCTGGCTGGGGAGCTGTCCCTGGCGGACGCCGAGCGCGTGCGCGCCCATGCTGAGACGTGTGCCGCGTGCAACCACGCGCTGGCGTGGCTGAAGCTGGAGCGCGGGTGGATGGCCCAGCGTGCCCGCCGCATGCCCGCGCGTCCGGCGCTGAACTTCGAGGCCCTGGAGGCCCGGCTGGCCGCGGCGAACGCTCCGGCCCGCCCGGCTCCAGTCTCTGGGGTTGCTGCGTCGCGCCGCCCGGAGCGCGCCACGCCGCGCCGCAGGAGCGACTGGTCTCACCGCGCCATGATGGCGCTGGGGGCCGTGGGCGCCGTGGCGTTCATCGTCTTCAGCGTGACGCAGGTGCGCCCCGTGCACTCCAGCGAGGAGCTGTGGAGCCAGGAAGTGCTCGCCTCGGGGCTGCTGCAGGCCTGCGTGGATCCGAGCGGCGAGGCGGTGGCGGCCCTGGAGGATCGCTTCAGCGCGTGCCTCATCGCCTCGCCCGCGGTGCCCACCTACTGAAAGTGCGCTGAAACCAGCGCGCTCCTCATGACACTCCTGGGTGCGCGGCGGACACGGAGCCGCGCCGCCAGCTCCTTCCCTGGAGCGGCGCTCTCTCCCATCACGAGGTCCACCATGAAGTCGTTCCTGTACGCCGGCACGGCTGTCGCCGTGCTGCTGGGGTTGTCCGCGCTCGCCATCGCCAGTACGCCGTCTCCCTCGGATCCCCCCGGGGAGTGCCACAAGAACTGTCCGCACCAACCCTCGGCCAGCGAGCTCATCTCCGCCACCCCACGCGCGGAGGCGCCCTCGCTGGGGCGCGCGGACGCGAAGGTGACGGTGGAGGTGTGGTCGGACTTCCAGTGCCCCTTCTGCGCGCGTGGAGCCGCCACGGTCAAGCAGCTGCGCGAGAAGTACGGAGATCAGGTGCGCATCGTCTTCCGCCACCAGCCGCTGCCCATGCACGCGAACGCGCGGCTGGCGGCGGCCGCCTCCATGGCCGCGCACGAGCAGGGCAAGTTCTGGGAGTTCCACGACCTGCTCTTCGCCAACCAGGGCTCGCTGGATCGCGCCTCGCTGGAGGCGCTGGCGGGCAAGCTCCAGCTGGACCCGGAGCGCTTCCGCCGGGCGCTCGACTCGAGCACCTGGCGCACCTACGTGGAGACGGACGCGGCCGAGGCTCAGCGCCGTGGCGTCAAGGGCACGCCCACGTTCTTCGTCAACGGCAAGGCCATCATCGGGGCCCAGCCGCTGAGCGTGTTCGCGGAGGCGATTGACGCTCAGCTCCAGCGCTGAGGCTCTGCCACCTCGTGGCTACGGGATCGTCGACAGCCGGTCCAGGGCCGCCTTGGCCTGCACCAGCCCGTAGCCAAAGGTGGTGTCCCGGCCCGGAGTGCCCAGGTCCTTGGCGGAGTCCTGGAGGATCTGGCGCACCTGGGCCGCCGTGAGCGAGGGACGCGCGCTCCACACCAGCGCGGCCACGCCGCTCACGTGAGGCGTGGCCATGGAGGTGCCGGTCTGGCGCGCATAATCCACGCCCACCAGCTTCACCTTCGCGTCCTTGCCCTTGAGCGCCTTGAGCGCGGAGCCATGCGCATACGAGACGGAGGCGGTAGGCACCCACGTCCCCTCGCTGCCGAGCGTGAAGGAGCCGATGCCATCGCTGGGATCGTTGTTGCCGATGATGACGGCCTTGGCGCCAGCGCGGCGCATGAAGGCCACCTTCCTCGCGAAGGTGAGGCCGCTGCCATCGCCATCCAGGCCGCCGCGATCCACGTACGCGACAAAGCCATCGCACGTGGCCTCCTCGCCGCAGGAGCTGCGCGAGTCACCCAGGCCACACGTGAGCATCTTGCCCACGTACTCGCCCAGCGGCGCGAACGAGAGCGAGCGCGACTCGAACGTCCTGCCGTCCACCTCCACCTGCGAGTAGGAGTCAGCACCGACAATCACCGCCGACAGCACGTCCACGCCGGGCGCTACCAGGGCGACCTCAGGGCCCACCTGCGAGAAGGTCGGGTGCTCGCTGTTGAAGTTCACCGCGCCCACGGCCAGCACGCTGCTATAAGCGGCCGGGTAGGCCACGCCCGGCTCGGTGTTCGGGTCGCCCGTGCCGCTGTTGCCCGTGGCCGCGATGGGGAGCGCCCCCGCATTCACGGCCGCACGGAACGCTGCCTCCTCCACGGTGCTGGCATCGGGCGAGCCCAGCGACAGCGAGAGGATCTTGGCGCCCTGCTGCGTGCACCACTCCACCGCGGAGACGATGTCCGCGGTGCTGCCGTTGCCGCGGGTGTTGAGCACGCGCGCCACGTACAGCTCCACGCCGGGCGCCACGCCGACCACGCCGTTCGGATCCTCCGCGGGATTCGCGACGCCATGCGCGCCCAGCTGAGCGACGATGGTGGCCGCCGTGTGCGTGCCGTGGCCGCCGCCCCACTTCCCGGTGTTCTTCTCGAAGTCCAGCGGGTCGTCATCGTCGTCCACGAAGTCCTTACCGCCCGCGTAGGCCGCCACCAGCTCCGGCTGCCGGTTGTCCCAGCCGCTGTCGATGACACACACCTTGATGCCCGAGCCGTTGGGCGCGGCGGCGTCCAGGGTGCCGTCGTTGTTCGCGTCCCACACCAGGGGGGCCTGCACCATCTTCAGCCCCTCGGTGTACTCGCCCACGGAGCCGGTGGTGGATACCGGCTGCCGCGCGAAGGCGTACACCGGGCGATCCCGCTCAATGGTGAGCACGTCGGGATCCTGCGCCAGGGCTGCGCGCTCCTCGGGCGTGAGCCGGGCGGCCACGGCACCCAGCCGGGCCCAGCGAGCCGTCACCCGTCCGCCCGTCCGTGTCACGGCATCCTCGGCTGCCCGCGCCGCCATCGCCCACACGTTCTGGCGGTACTGGATGAGGAAGGACTGACGGCCATCCTGCGCCTCGGGATCCTCGGAGCCCAGCCCCATGGACTGCGATTGGAAGCCGTCCTCGGGCAATGCCTGTCCGCTCGCGCTGGTGCAGTCCGGAATCAACACGGGCCCAGGCCCCGGGTCCGGTGGCAACTCGTCCTCCTTACACGCCGCGAGAAGACCTACAAGTCCCAGCCAGGCCCAACGCTTCATACGCACCTCTCTGACCCCTTGGGGTGAGACTACTGCCGGCTCCGTGCCAGCCGGGTGGAACGAGCAGACGGTCAACCGCGTTCCCACCGGATCATAAGCATGGTGCCCGTCTGATCGCTCGTGAAGCAGGCGCTCACGCACAAAAGCGCACACGGCTTTCTTGCGGCGTGCGTGCACCGACTAACGAAGGCAGGGGGGTGCTGTCAGCCATCCGCCGGGTCGACCTGGAAGATGCGGCCCGCATCCCGGGCATAGGCATCGAGCTGGCGCTGCGTCTCCGCGGTGTCCCATCCGAGCCGAGGTGCCATGACCTCGGCGGCGACCCGGGCCGCGTGGGCACCCTGGTCGCGCGTCTCGAAGGCGACCTTGAGGCGGCGGATGAGCAGATCGGCCAACGTGTGGACGAGCTCATGAGTGACGCCGTGAGCGGCCTCGGCACGCAGATAGGGCAGGCCCTCGACGAGCGGCCGGCCGAGCGAGACCTCCTCGCGGGTGAGGCCCCACACCTGACGCCAACGGCTGCCGTACGCTCGCACGAGGTGGAGGGCCACCTCCGCATTGCCAGTCTCGGCGAGCGCGGTCTGCAGCTCGGCGTCCACGGAGCGCAGCTCGCCTCCAGGCAGGGGGAGCGTCTCGGTGTTGGACTTGCGGTGGGGCACGCCAAGCTGGCGCTCTACGGCGTTGACGACGTCGCGAGCCATGACGCGGTAGGTGGTGAGCTTGCCGCCGCTGATGGCGATGACGCCGGAGGGGCTCACGTCGATGAGGTGCTCGCGGCTAGCGCTGCCGGCGCCGCCACTGTTGCTGTAGCCCCGAGCGACGAGGGGGCGTATGCCGGCCCAGGCGCTGACGACATCGGCCCGCACGAGGTTCGCCTGAGGGAAGAAGGCGTTCGCGGAGGCGAGCAGGTACTCCACATCGGCCTCGCTGGCACGCACCTCGGCGGGGTGGGCGCGGGTGGCGGTCTCCGTGGTGCCGATGATGGCGTGCTTGCCCGCGGGGAGCACGAACATGACTCGCCCGTCGACGGGGGACAGGAGCGTGAGGGCATTGCGGTTGCCGAGCCGCTCACGGGGGACGGCAATGTGGACGCCCTTGCTGCCGCGGACCGAGGGGGCCGCCTCGCCCTGGGACTCGAGCTTGCGGATCTCATCGCTCCACGGACCCGTGGCATTGACGATGGCGCGAGCGCGGACGATGAGCTCCTGGCCGGAGAGGTGATCCACGACGACAGCGCCGCGGGCCTTGCCCTCCTCGATGACGAGCCTGTGCACGGAGGCGTGATTGAGGACGACGGCGCCGGCCTCCGATGCGGCGAGGGCGTTGACGAAGGTGAGGCGCGCGTCATCGGTGGCGGCGTCGTAGTAGCAGGCGCCGCCCTTGAGGCCGTCGGGGAGCAGGTGGGGCTCGGCCTCGAGCACCTGCCGGGCGTTGAAGCCCCTGTGAGCCTTGACGTTCCGGAAGAGGGCCAGGGCGTCATAGAGCATGAGCCCTGCATTGAGCTTCCAGCGAGGGATGCGAGCGCCCTTGTAGACAGGCCAGGTGAAGGCGAGCGGGCGGACGAGGTGAGGCGCCAGACGCAGCAGCCGCATGCGCTCGATGCTGGACTCGAAGACGAGGCCGAGGTGGCCATGCTCCAGGTAGCGCACGCCGCCGTGGATGAGCCGGGAGGAGCGGCTGGAGGTGCCGCTGGCGAAGTCCTCGCGCTCCACGAGGGCCACGCGCAGGCCTCGCAGGGCGGCATCGCGTGCGGCCCCGGCTCCGGTGACGCCGCCACCGATGATGAGCATGTCGAAGGCTTCGGTCGCGAGGCCGCGCAGGCGCTCCGCGCGGGGCAGGGGCGGCGGCGGTTCCTTCTCGGTCGAGGTGCGGACGAGGGCAGCGGATTCTTGACGCACGGGCAGGAGTGTAATGGCCAGGAGTGCGCGCGGGCAGGGAATGTGCACGCAGCGCGTCAGCCGGGGGACAGCGACTTTTCCCCTGCATCCGGGTTCCGGTCTTGTACGTAACGAAGCGCCCAAGGGCACAACGGGAGTAGCCCTGGAAGCGCCCTCCATATATGGAGGTAACCGGCCAGTCAGCGAGACCGCGACTGGAGCCTGCTGAGTGTATGGTCATAAGGCACCCCCACGATCGGCAAGACGTTGCATTCCTGGGACTGATCGTCCTGGTGTACGGCCTCGTGGTGGCGCCGGTGCTGCACGCGGTGGTGGACCACGCCGGAGGGCTGGACCTCCCAGCCGGGTCACGCGGGTGGTTGACGCACCAGCATTCTCAGGCCCATGAGCATGGGCACTCCCACGACGTGGCCGACCATGGCCACGAGCACAGGTCCACGCACGAGCAAGGCAAAGGGCATCCGCACCGGCACTCGTGGGGCTCGATCGAGCACCTGCAAGCGGTGGCGACGTCATGTGCGGCGGTGCTGGCCCCGATGGTGGGGTGGGTGCCGCTCCGAGCGGAGAGGCTCCATCGACCGAAGTGGGCACCGGTAGCACCGCTGCGGCCCACGGCGATGCCTCAAGGACCGTAGGAGCTGGCCGCACTGCATCACGGCCTGTCTCCACTCCTCTCTCCCTTGAGGTCTCTCATGTCCCCCCTTCGCGCGGCCCACCGGGCCGTGCTTGCTGTACTTGTGTGCACGCTGTCCCCTGCCTTTGCCCAATCTCCGGAAGCATCTCCGCTGGATGCACCGCAGGCCACTCCTCCACCGGCCCCTGAGGAAGTCCGTCCTTCCGCACCGCCCGAGGTTCCGGGCGGCCTGCAGACCACGGTGACGGCTCGCCGCTCCTTCACCGCGGCCTCCTCCTCGACAGTAAGAGATCGAGACTTCCTGCTGCGTCCCCGCCCACGGCCTGTAGACATCCTGCAGGTGGTACCGGGGCTCTACACGAACCAGCATGCAGGGGGAGGCAAGGCGAACCAGTACTTCCTGCGTGGCTTCGACGCGGATCACGGCACGGATGTGGCCCTCTTCGTGGATGGGGTGCCGGTGAACATGGTGAGCCACGCGCATGGCCAGGGGTACGCGGATCTCAACTGGATCATCCCCGAGCTCATCGAGCGTGTGGAGGTGAGCAAAGGTCCCTACTCCGCGCAGTTTGGCGACTTCGCCACGGCAGGAGCGATCAACCTCGTGACGCGGCGGAACTTCGAGAAGAGCCAGGTGACCTTGGGCGGGGGCTCCTTCGACACCTGGCGAGGATTGTTCATCGCAGCCCCGGACGTGGAGGGATGGGAGCCGGTGATCGCCGGCCAGGTGTACGGCACGAACGGTCCATTCGACAGCCCGGAGCAGCTCCAGCGCTTCAGCCTGTTCGCGCAGGTGACACGAAATCTATCGGAGCGCTCCTCCCTGTCGCTGACGTTCACCTCGTACGGCAGTGGGTGGAACGCCAGCGGACAGATCCCCTTGCGCGAGGTGCAAGCCGGGCGCCTCAGTCGCTTCGGGGAGATCGACCCCAACGAGGGAGGAAACTCCCAGCGGCATAGCCTCTACGGCACCTGGCGCGCGCTGACAGAGAATGATGGAGAGGTGCAGCTGATGGCGTACGCGGTGCAGTACCGGCTCAACCTCTTCTCGAACTTCACCTTCTTCAGCCGGGATCCTGTGAACGGGGACATGATTGAGCAGCACGACGCGCGGACGCTGGCGGGGTTGCAAGCCAGCTATCGCTTCCGGCGTCTGTGGCGGAACATGGCCTTCGAGACAACGTTCGGCACCCAGCTCCGCACGGATGTCATCGCCAACAGCCTCTACTACGACCGTGCGCGAGAGCGCCTGACGACCGTCGTGGATGCAAACGTGCGCGAGGGAGCCCTCGGACTGTACGCCCAGGAAGACGTCACCCTCACTCCCTGGCTGCGAGCGGTGCTCGGCCTGCGCGCGGACCTCTTCGGCTTTGATGTGGACGACCACCTGGAGGACCTGGGTACACAGGACACGAAGACCTCGGGGGCACGGCAGGCGTCGCGGCTCTCGCCCAAGGCGAGCCTCGTCGTCGGAGCCATCCCGAACACGGAGCTGTACCTCAACGCAGGCGCGGGTTTTCACTCCAACGACGCCCGAGGCGTGGTGCGCCAGCCGGATCCAGTGACCCCCTTGACGCAGGCCCGGGGCTACGAGCTTGGAGCGCGGACCCGCCTCTTCGACGCTTTGGATCTCGCCGGCTCGTTGTTCCTGTTGGATCTGGACAGCGAGCTCGTCTGGGTGGGAGACGAGGGCACTACCGAGGCGCGAGGCCCCACGCGACGTCAGGGTCTGGAGGCAGAGGCTCGGCTGCGCATTCTGCCATGGCTCTTCGCGGACGCGGACCTGACGGTGTCGCGAGCCACTTTCGTGGAGAACGCTGGGAACGGGGATGCGGTAGCGCTGGCGCCGACGCTGATCGTTGCCGGAGGAGTGTCTGCGCGCCACCCAAGCGGCGCGTACGGTCGTGTCGGCGTCATCCACCTGGGAGACCGGCCTGCCACGGAGGATCGCTTCCTCACGGCGGCAGGCTTCACGCGGGTGGATGCCACCGTGGGCTACCGGGGCTCGTGGTTCGAGGCAACGCTCGGGCTCCAGAACGTGCTGAACACCGAGTGGCGAGAGGCGCAGTTCGCGAACGTCTCGAGGCTGCCGGCTGAGACCAGTCCAGAGAGCTGCCCTGCGGGGACGCGCCCTGCGGGTGAGGACACGTTCGAGGGGTGCGAGGATCTGCACTTCACCCCGGGAGCGCCGTTCAACGCCCAGGCCAGCGTCAGCTTCTTCTTCTAAGAGGCGGCCCGGGGAGTCCTGGCAAGAGCGGCATGGGCTTGCCAGGACGGAAAGGAGCCAGCCAGCCCTCAGTGGCGGTGTTCAACCTGCCCGCTCGTGCATAGCTGTACGGGGGGAGGTAGAGCGGGTGCGAACCGTGACCTACGAGCGCAGCGGGCGGACGAATACGGGAGCGCAGGCGGTGCGAGTAGAGGGGCTGCACCACCTTCGAGTGTTGGAGCAGGGCGAGGAGATCAGCGAACGCGAGCTGACCCCCGAGGAGGCGGCCCGGCTGGTACCGCTGATGGAGGCAGTGGCGAAGAAGCCTGCGCCGGCCGTCGTGCCACCGGAGGCTGGTGGACCGAAGGAGCTGGCAGTGAGCCTGGCCTTTGAGGACGAGGAGGCGCCACGGGTCCGGTTGGCGGCGAAGAAGCTCCCGGCGAAAGGGGCGGGCAGCCCCTATGACGAGCTGCTGGCGGAGCTGGACGCGCTGCTGACGGCGGAGCTGCACACACGGGCGCCGCGGCACGCTCACGCTGTCCTGCCGCACATGTTGCGCGCAGAGGAGTAAGCAGCCTGGACCCACGCTGGGCGGCCGAGCACCAGGTCCTATTGCTGGGCGGGCGCGACCGTGACAGACAGAAGAAATGACGCGGGTTCGGTTCGCCGTCTATCGAACGGTGGGTGAGGCTCGGCTGCTGGCTGGGTTGATGGAGGCCTCTGGGCTCTCCGTGGAGGTGCGCGGAGAAGCACTGGCGCCGCTGAGCGGAGAGGTTCCGAGCACGGAGACGTGGGTCGAGCTCTGGGTATGGCCGCAGGATGTGGAAGCGGCGCGTCAGCTCGTCGCGGATCTGGAGGAGAACCAGGAGGCCGCGAACAAGGAGGTACGATGCCCGCGTTGTCAGGAGGAGAACCCCGGTAACTTCGAGGTGTGCTGGAGCTGCGGCGTGGAGCTGCCGTCGACCCTGCGGCCGCGACTGAAGGCCGTCCCCTGAGCCACGGCGAGCTCTGTTATCCGCAAGCCGGTGAGGAGAAGACGGGAGTGGCAAGCGGGCTGGCAGACGAGTAGGGATCCACAGAGGCAGCGCGGCGCCAGAAGTGGAGGAGTGCTTGGAGGACACCGCAGGTGGAGGGCTCGAGCCCCCTTCGCGGGGATGGCGGGTAAGCCGTCCCATGCGGACTGCCCTGATCGCGTGCGGCCTGGCGGCGCTGGTGCACATGATTCCGCTGTTCCTGCCCAGGAACACGCCCGAGCAGGAGCTGGCGATCGCGCGAGTGACCGCGGAGGTACCGAACCGGCTGCGGCTCCTGAAACCGCTGAAGGAGCACCCGAAGATCACCGGAGCGGAGCTGCGCGAGGCGGCGGAGCTCTTGTTGGAGGGAGCGCCAGCGGAGGCACAAGAGTTCGTAGAGGAAGCGGAGCGGCGGGAGCCGGGCTCGGTGGAGACGCAGCTCCTACGAGCGCGGATCTGCCGGGCGGAGAGGATGGAGCGCTGCGTGCGGGAGTCGTTCGAGCAGGCCGTGCGGCTGGCGCCGGCGGACACGCGGCCGGATCTGCTCTGGGCGGACATGCGGGAGCAGGATGGAGACCTGGAAGCCGCGGCGGAGGCAGTGGATCGAGCGCGAAAGAAGGCGCCAGGAGAGCTGGCACTGCACCTCCGCTACTCGCGGCTACTGAGCGCCGTGGGCCGTCCTCGAGAAGCCGAGGCAGTGCTCCAAGCGCTAGCGCCGAGGCTGCCGGCCGATCAGCTCCTCGTGGAGCTGGGGCTGCTCCGAGCGCGAGAGGGCCGGGCCGATGAGGCGCGGGCCTTCTTCGCGCAAGCAGTGGAGAAGAGCCCGCAGTCCGCAGTGGCGCACTACCACCTGGGGGCGGCGCACTTTCAACTGGGGAACCTGGATGCTGCGGAGGAGGAGCTGCTCACGGCGGATCGGCTGAACGTCGCGGATCCACGGCCGCTGGCGGCGCTGTGCGCCATGCAGGTGAAGGCAGGCCGACGCGACGCGGCCCGGGTGACGAAGATGGATCTTCAGCGTCGTTTCCAGGGCCAGGCCGAGCTGATCCGGGATGCCTGCCGGATGGACCCTTGAGGCTCCGAGGCCCAGGGCTCAAGGCTCGATGCCACGCATCTGACGGAGCAGGTGCGCGGCGCGTTTGACCTCGAGATCCACGGAGCCATCCGCGATCTCGGTCCGGACGACAGCCTGAAGGAAGGGGAGAGCCTCCTCATGCCGGCCCTGCTCGAACATCAGCTCCCCGAGCGCCATCCGGGCCTGGGTCAGGAGCACGAGATCCTCGGCAGCGACAGCGGCATCGATGGCATCACTGAGCGCTGACTCAGCGAGCTCATCCTGCCCGCGGGCGAGCAGCTCCCGTGCGCGCTGGATGTATTCGAGGGTCTTCATGGTATCCCTACCCCATGGACGAGTCGCGCTTCATCGAGCTGGAACTCCGGTACATGCAGCAGGCGGATCTCCTGCAGCAGCTCAGCGACGTGCTGTACGCGCAGCAGCAGGAGCTGGGCGCGCTGAGGGCGGAAGTGGAGGCTCTCAAGCGCAAGCTGGAGGGAGAGCCGGGGCTGGTGGACGCAAAGCAGCAGGAGCGTCCACCGCACTATTGAGCGAGTGCCCGGTACTCAGAAACGATAGCCCAGCCGGACACCCAGGATGGGCTCGGGGCTGGCGTAACCCACCTCGAGGCCAAAGGCGAGCGACCCACTCTTGATACCGAAGCCAAAGGCGGCGTGGGCGCGCAGGGTCTCTCCCCTATCGATGACAATCCAAGGTCCGACGAGCCCCTCCAGGTAGAAGTTGCGCGAGAGGTTGAGGCTCAGCACCAGATCGATAGGGATACCCAGCGTGCTCTGCTCTGTCAGGAAGGCCACGCCGAATCGGCCACCGAGGTGCAGAGGCCCGGCCAGATGCGTCTCGACGCCGAGGGTGCCCTGGAAGGCAGCCCCTTCATCGAACCAGTAATCCGCGCCGAGTCCGAGGCGGATTCTGGCGGCCTCCGAAGAAACGGGGAACAGGAACAGACCAACCGCGAGGAGACCGCCGAGGCAGGGACGAAGGAGTTTCATGCGATGGCTCCTGGGAAGCGAGGAAGCCAATACTCAAGCAGCCTCAGGAGCACGCCGCCAGAAACAACAGAGCCACGCCTCGCATGGCGTGAACACTGTGGCAGGAGCAAAAAAAAACGCCCCTGGGGCCCATGAAGGGCGCCAGGGGCGCGAAAAAAAATCCGGCAGCGACCTACTCTCCCACGCGGTTTCCCGCGGAGTACCATCGGCTCTGGAGGGCTTAACTTCCGTGTTCGGGATGGGAACGGGTGTGACCCC
>Ga0247825_10000208_pt1 | contig 35077 bp, 29 predicted proteins | sample 13C_Vanillin_Day_FD_194413 | JGI IMG/M metagenome (GOLD analysis project Ga0247825, IMG submission 194413) | Soil microbial communities from agricultural site in Penn Yan, New York, United States - 13C_Vanillin_Day48 | ecosystem: Environmental > Terrestrial > Soil > Agricultural land | place... | reverse complement strand
TGGCGTCGCCAGCATCTTGGGCCCGACGATGGGCGGGTTCATTACGGACTACCTGAGCTGGCGCGGCATTTTCTACATGAATCTGCCGTTCGGCATCGCCGCCCTGTTCCTCGTCGGCACGCGATTTCCCCGCATCGCCGCACGCGATCTGCGCTTGCCGATCGATTGGACCGGCGTCGGCTTGTTGGCCGCGACGCTGGTGTGCCTGCTGCTGGCCCTCGCGTGGGCCGGCGACGTCTATGCGTGGGAGAGCCCGGAGATCGCCGGATTGCTTGGTACGGCCGGCCTGCTCTTGCTGGTGCTCCTTTATGTCGAGTCAAAGGCGGCCGATCCGGTTTTGCCGTTGCACCTGTTTGGCAACCGCGTCTTTGCCGTCTGCAGCGCTTTGACCTTTCTCTCCGGTGTGACCCTGGTGGGCGTGCTTACGTTCATGCCGCTGTTCCTGCAGGGCGTGCTCGGCGCCTCGGCGACCAGCTCCGGGCTGGTGATTTCGCCGATGATGATCGCGGTCGTCGTGGCCAGCAATGCCGGGGGACGCATCGCGACCGGCTCACAGCGCCTGCGGTGGCCCATCGTCATCGGCTCGGCCCTGATCGTTGCGGGCATGTACGTCCTGGCGCACTTCACGGCGACCACGACCTGGCCCGAGGCGATTGTGGGCATGGTCCTCGTCGGCGTCGGTATCGGGCTATCGGTGACGATCGTCACGGTTGCCGTGCAGAACTCGTCGCCGCCGCGCCACCTCGGGGTTGCCACGTCGTCGACGCAGTTCTTCCGGTCGATTGGCAGCACCCTCAGCGTCGCCATCTTCGGCACCCTGATCGTGACCGGTATCCAGAGCAACCTCGACCGCAACTTGCCCGCCAACGTCACCGAGGCCGCTCCGGCGGCTCTTGTGACGCGCCTGCACGATGCCGACGTCATCCTCAGCGCCCAGGGGCGGCAGGACATTGAGCAAGACTTCCTCGATCTGGGCCCTCAGGGTGCAACCCTCTACGACCAGGCCAGGGTGGCGATCGAGAAGTCGCTTGCCGACGCGGTGGTCCAGGTGTTTGTCGCGGGCTTCATCGTAGCGGCGATCGCGCTGGCGCTGTCCTTCCTCGTACCCGACCGGGCGAGGGGCGAAAAGGCCCGCGCTGCCGGCGCCGAGGGGCAAGCGACCGAATCTCAGACCGCGGCGAGCTAGGCTGTCCTGGCGGTCTGGCCGGCCCGCCACGGGCCTGTAAACCGGTCGGGCAAGCACACCTTGCACGCGCGATATCCGGCGGCCTTCGCCGCGGTCTCGCTCTCGAACTGCACGCGGTTCTCCGGCTTCGTCCTGCGTCCCGGCGGGCACTTCTCGCGGCAATAGATCTTCGTTGTGCGGCAGGCGCTGAGCATGCGTCCAGCCTACCAGAGGCGGGTAAGATCGAAGCAAGCTTCCCTCCAGGAGGTCCTCTCATGGCGGCGGACCGCGATGACCTGCTTCGACACTACCGTGAGACTCGCGCAGACCTGCTCGCGGCTATCGACAGACTTACGGATGACCAGTTCTCAGAGCGTACCTTGGATGGATGGTCGATGAAGGACCACCTGCTGCATATCTGTCTCTGGGACGAGATTCGCGCCGCCGAGTTCCCTGCGGCCTTGAAGATGCCCTACATCAGCAGACCTGCCATGACGCCTGCGACGATTACAGCGATGGTCTTCATTGCGTTCGAAGTCATTCAATGCCCCTTCAGCGCGGACGCCTGGCGTCTCGGCACACTCGCCCGCGTGTGATTCCTCCGCGATCGTCTCGGCAGAGGCGGGGCATAACCCACAAGCACCAGCGCCACAAGGGTGAAAAGGCTGTTACAAAGCCACTTCCGGCCTGCGGACCACTCGCCGTGCACGTGGGGATGATTCGAAACAGGCGAGGAGCGCGTCACCATGGGCCGTTTGTTCAGCCCGGCGACGCACTCCTCGGGGGACAGTGGATGGTCTAAGTGGTCAAGTGGTTCGTTCCTGCGGACTGCATTATGCGTTGCCTCGCCGGTGCGGTTGGCGCGTATGCGGCCACGAAGCCCTCCCGCCAGCTGGGGTAGCGCAATTGCCACCCGAGCTCACGCTTGGCCTTCGCGTTGGAAGCACCGCGGGAGTCTGTAGCCATCATGACGCCGGCATCGCCCACGAAAAGACGCGCCACCCAGGCCGGGACATGCCGGGGCGGCCCGGCGCCGAGCATCTCCGCCAGCACAGGCAACCACTCGCGCACTGGCGCTGGGTCGTCGTCGACGATGTTGTAGATGGCCGGTCCATCGTGCTCCAGAGCGAGCACGGTTGCTGCCGCCGCGTCGTACAGATGGATGAAGGAAGTGACTCCGTCCCCTTTGCCCACGATTGGGAACTGCCGCTTTCGCACCCCTTCAAGCATCCCGTCGTTTGCGGCGCCGTAGAAGCCCCCGTAGCGGAGGATGATGCCGCCGGCCCGCGTCACGGTTTCGTCGAGGTAGCGCATCGCCGCGTAAGTCTCGAGCATTGATGGCACCGGCGTAGGGTCGACTGGATCGTCTTCAGTTTTGACCATCCCGCCTTCACGTATGTAACGCGGACTGGCATAGCTCTGAGCGATGAACCGGCGCACACCCGCCTCGCGCGCTGCGGCGAGGAGCGCGTCCGTCCCTTCCGTGCGAAGCCTGTTCGTCCCCGCAAAGCTACGGTCGAAGTGCTTGAAGTCACTCATATTCGCGAGCGCGGTCGCCTGGTGAATGATCGCGTCCGGTTTGGCCTGGACAACAGCCTGGCGCACGGCTTGCGCGTCGAGCAAGTCGAGCTGGATCGGCTCAGCGCCGAGCGCCCGCAGGCGCTCACCATTCCCCGCCGACTTGAAGGTGCCGATCACTTCGTGCCCCGCATCTTTCAACTGGGGAATGAGATGGCTTCCGATAGCTCCGCTTGCTCCTGCAACAAATACTCGCATGATGTCCTCCTGACAGAAATTGCTGCACGACCAACTTCATGAGGCGCTGGGTTGCGAATAGTGGCGTCTCAATTCGCCGGTCTACGTATATGACGCGCCAGCCTCCGGAAATGTGACGGCGCCACCGTCAGCCTCGCCCGGTCCTGGGCGGGGAATCTGAGAGGATTGGCTGCGGGGCAGCATCTCGATCCGGCAGAGCGGCAGGTGTCTGAGCAAACTTGGGAAAGGAGGGAGGTTGGAGCGGGAGACGAGATTCGAACTCGCGACAGCCTGCCTTGGAAGCAAGCGCGTGGCCAATTTGGCCCCTATTTTGCCCGTTTTAGATTCAAAAGATGACCCTCAGGCAGACTTCTGAGCGATCTTAACAACCTGATTCCGAGAGGGCAGACGACCTGCCTCCAACTGACAGATGGTCAGGCAATAAGGGCGTTTCGAAACGGCGATCCGCCCGACCGGCGCCATCTTACCTTGACTATCAGGCGTTCGAGTAGTGGGTCAGTTTGAGCTAATCGAGTTGGGCTGTTCCGAGCATGTACGCGACCACTGCCAAGCAGAGCACGATAAGTGTCGCCCAGGATGCCAGCCGCCTAACTTGCCACGTGAAGCCGACCGCTCCAGTCGTGTGACAAGCGTCCGACTTATAGATATCGCCAACTTGCAGGCAATGATCCGGCTATACTTCGCATGGGCTTGGGCCAAGGGCGCCCCAAGAGATCGACTATCGCATGCGATTTTCTGCGGCCCAGCACGACTGGCAAGCTCTGTTCTGCCACTCGGAGTCTGTGATGATGGAATTGCCCTAACGAAGACGGAGAGCACGGTATGCCGCTAGACCCAGCCGGAGTCGTGCTACAACTTCACCTCGCGCCGCATGAGCTCATCGAACGCGTAACGCCGCAGCCTGATCTATTTGTGGTGGCCCATTTGGGGTTGCCTCAGGTCGACGTAGCGACGTGGCGCCTCGAGATCGGTGGCTTGATCGAGCGGCCTCGCACTTTCTCCTTCGATGAGATCCGGCAGCTGCCGAAGCACAGTGTAGAAAGTTTTCATCAATGCGCTGGATCCCCCTTCCGAGCCGATATTGCGGTGCGTCGCGTGGCCAACGTGGTGTGGAGCGGTGCTGATCTCGGTGACCTCCTGGGGGCCGCGGGAATCAAGCCAGAGGCGAGATATCTCGTATCCCATGGCCTCGATCCTGACGAGAATGCCGGCGTAGTGGCGGCCCACTATGTGAAGGACATCCCCATTGAGCGGCTCATGCAAGGCGGCTTGTTGCTTGCCTACGAGATCAACGGTGAGCCGTTGACCAGGGAGCACGGATCCCCGCTTCGTCTGATGATACCCGGCTATTACGGCACCAATGCCGTCAAATGGCTTTGCCGATTGGAACTAACCGCAGAGCGTCCAAGCGGTGTATTCACGTCCGAGCTCTACAACGATCCCGTTGCGCCGGGATCCGGACTCGACGGCACATCTACGCGTCCGGTGTGGGAGGCTGGTCCCGAGGCGATCATCGTCGCGCCAGGAGACGGGTCAACGCTGGGCCGGCAGGCTACCGAGATTTTCGGTTGGGCCTGGGCAGCGAACGGTGTAGAACGTGTCGAGATTAGCGCGGACGATGGCTTAACCTGGCTGCTCACCGAACTGGAGCCGCGCGCGCAGTGGTCGTGGCAGCGATTTTCCATGCAGTGGCACCCATCGGCTAGTGGGTCTCACAGATTGATGGCCCGTGCCACCGACGCTCGCGGGTCGACGCAGCCTCTGGAGCTCGCGAGAAACTCAGTCCACACCGTACAAGTCGAAATTGCGCCATCGTCGGCAAACTAACGTTTGGCCTCCCAACTAAGTGAAGCCAAAGTGTCATGCGTGGGCGTAGACGTCGCCGTACCTCGGGACCCTCTTCAACAAGATTCGGGCTGGTGCCCTCCTGGCAACGGGAGGAAGGATCGACCATGCCTACTGGGCACGACGTATCAAGAGTCTCCTGCTCCGTGGCGTGAGTTTCATTTACCCGGCCATGCCCGATTCCCTGTGTCAGGCAAGCGGAGCAGAGACCTTTTGAAGGAATCCGCTGCTCTGTTGCCGGCCAAACCAGAGCAGCGGACTAGGCTTGACTGGCAAGCCGCATCAGAAGCGGCCTCCCGCCGCGAATTCCGGTCAAGCAACTATCGTCGATTGCCCGCGACGACTCCACGAGCCTTTCTCGGCACCATCCGTCGTCGCGATTCCCCAATCCCCAGTGGCGAGTAAAGCTGCATCCGCTCCTGCAGCTGTTCAGGGATCAGGTGCAAGTAGCGCAGCGTCACGCGCACGTCGGAGTGGCGCAGAAGCCTCTGCACGGTGTGGAGGTCGGCGCCGTTAGCCAGCATTCGCGTTGCCGCCGTGTGGCGCAGAAGGTGAGGGTGGAGCCGCGTAACTCCGGAGCGCTTGGCGAGACGCACGAAGCTCGACTGAACGGCTGAGGCACTATGAGCCTCGCCAAAGATGTTGAGGAAGAAGGCGTTCTGCGGATCAGTCACCGGCTTGCGGAAATGCTCAATATAGCGGGCCAACGCCTTTTGAGTCGTCTGGCCGAGCGGCATATAGGATTCCTTGTCGCCCTTGCCGAGCACTTTGAGGTAGCTCTCCTTGAGGTGCGCGTCCTCAATCTTGAGGTTGACGACCTCTTCAAGACGGAGGCCACTCTCCAGCATCAGGCAGACGATGAGCTTCTCGATTTCCTCATCGCTGAGCACCTCGATGGCCACATCGTTGTAGCTCGGCACCTTGGGCATCTCCACGCCCGGCCAGAGCTCGCGTTCGACGTAGCCTTCACGCCCAAGCCAGCGCAGAAAGGTCTTCACCGACCGCATGTAGGCGTGCTGGCTGAATTTGGAGCCGCCACGCTCCCGACTGGCGCGTTGATAACGCCGCACCGTCTCGATGCTCAGGTCGCGCAGCCGCGCCTCTTCGCCGATGCTTCTCAGGAAGCGATTTAGCTTCTCGCTATAGAACTCGACCGTCTTCGACGTGTGGTTCTGGTCCTCCTGGTAGAGGAGGAATGATTGAATAACTTGTTTGACCGGAATCTCCGACTTGTCCACGTCCTGCCACCTGTTCCGTTTTGCAGCCACGTTCTCCTCCTCAGCGACCTGATTCATGGACGCGGAGGTAGGACGCTCGTCCTGCCTCCAAAGAGGCAGACAACCTGCTTCCGGGAAAACAGGGTCTAAGATCGGGTGTCTGGGGCCGGGATTTGAATGTGGAGCGGGAGACGAGATTCGAACTCGCGACAGCCTGCTTGGAAGGCAGGAGCTCTACCACTGAGCTACTCCCGCTCGCAGCATCGATTATAGCCGGTCGAGAGTAGGCAGGCTCTGTACCTCGGCACGTCACGCGGCGTAGCATCTCCTCGGCACGTTCCGTGAGCAGAAAGAGGAACATCGATGCGGCCTAATATGACGAAGCAGAAGCTGCGGGAGGGTCGCACCGTCATGGGGGCGATCATCGGGGAGTACGCGCCGGTTGCTCTAGAACTGACCGGGGCGCTGGGCTTCGACTTCGTGATGATCGACTGCGAGCACGGGTCCATGACCCTGGACCAGGTCGAGAACCTCGTACGAGCCTCCGAGGCCTTCGGCCTCACCCCGCTCGCCCGTGTGCCCGACCACGAGCCTTCGACCATCCTGCGCTTCCTCGACCGCGGCGTGCAGGGCATCATCGTGCCCCACGTCAACACTGCGGAGCAGGCGCTGGCGGTGACGCGGGCGGCGCGATACTACCCGGAGGGCGAGCGCAGCATCGGCAGCACGCGGGCGCACGACTACTACGTCGGTGTATCGCGCGCTGAGGCAGCGAGGTTCCTCAACGAGCACGTCATGGTCATCCCGATGATCGAGCACATCGACGCGGTGCGGAACATGGACGCCATCCTGGCCGTTCCCGGCATCGACGTCGTGCACATCGCGGCGAACGACCTGGCCCAGAGTATGGGCTTCCCGCCCGAGGCGCAGGTGCGCGCAAAGAGCATGGAGGCAATCGCGAAGGCGCGCGCCGCAGGCATCCCGGCCGGCGTCGGCGGCAACGACCCTGGGGCCCCGGCCGCCGTTGCGGAACTTGTGCGTGAGGGCGCAACGTTCGTGACGCTGTCGGCGCTGGGGCTGCTGCGGTTGGGGATCGATACCTTCCGGCGGGAGTTCGAGGCGGCGTCTCGCATAGCTGTGGGTTAGCGGCGCCCTTCCTCGATGAGGTCCTTGATGAGCAGGCCGTCCAGCCGTCGCCCCCGTCGGGGACACCTTGGTGGCCTCGATTGTGCGAGACACTTCTGGAATCAAGCGCGCTATCGGCTCGTTCCGTCTGGTGATCGTCACGACTTCTCCCTTCTCCGCCTCGCGTAGGAGCCGCGAGAACTGCGCTCGGAATTGACTGACGGTCACACTTACCATTCGGTTTTCCCTGTACCTTCCAATTCCTCCTCAAAGGCGCTCGCAAAAGGACCGGGACTTTATGGCAGCATCGCGGGAGCGCTGGCGGTGCGATGAAATGGCACCGCTACAAGGGAGCCAGCATCGACAACAAAGCCTGGACGATGCTCACCGTGTAGCGCGGCGCCTGGTCGATGACGAAGGCGAGGAAGTCTCCCGGCGCGTCCTGATCGGCGTCGTCGGAGATGACTCGGACGATGACAAACGGCACGCCGTTGAGGTAGCAGACCTGGGCGATGGCGCCGCCCTCCATCTCCACGCATAGCGCGTCGGGGAACTCGCGCACCAGCCGGTCCCGGATGTCGCCGTCCACGAACTGGTCGCCGGTGATGATCAGGCCTCGGTGCACCGCGGTTTTCCCTCCTTCGCCTGCCAGCAGCGACGCGACTTCGCGGCTGGCGTGCTCGGCAAGGTCTACAAGACGCGGGTCGGCTTCGAAGTAGACCATGTCGAGCCCCGGCACAAAGTACTTCGGGAAGATCGGCGACGCGTCGAGGTCGTGCTGGAGGAAGCGCTCGCCAACGACGATGTCGCCGCGCCGCAGGCCGGCTCTGAGGCCACCCGCGAGGCCGCATACGACGACGGTGTCGACGCCGAAGACATCGATCAGGCGTTGTACGCCCGAGGCCGCCGAGACTTTGCCCATGCCGCAGCGGGCCACCACACACGGGTGGCCCGCAAGCGTGCCGCGCCAGTACTCGAATCCAGCGCCCGTACCCGTTGCTTCGACGGCCATGACGGAGACGAGGCCGCGCACTTCCGACTCCATAGCGCCGAGGATGCCGATCATGGGGGCACTGTGGCAGGAATGTGGGGAAAGCGAAACCTATGTCCGCTCGCTCAGCCGCTTGGCAGTGCCGTCCCCGTCCAGGTAATGGATGTCGTGCTCGAACTGGGCACGGCCATGGTCGAACCTCACCGTCGTCGTAGCGAAGTTGACGGCATTGATCACCTCGTTCAGGTGGACGTGGTAGCGCTCCGAGGCGTCGAAGTCACGGTCGATGAGTACGCCGATGACCTCGGGGATGGGCGCCGTCTTGGCGATGCCGGAGGTCACTACGCTGGTGGCCGACAGTTCGTTGGTACGGTCTTCGATCTCCAGCAGGGCGCCAACGTGGATGTCGCCGGCGAGGAAGCAGACGTTGCGTCCACCGGGGTGCGCGCGGGAGGGCGCGCAGGCATCGAAGAAGAGCCTGAGCAGCCGGTCTTGCTCGGCGAGGTTACCTTCGTACGACCACTTATCGCGCACGTCGTCCAGCTCACCCACGCGGAAGCCCAACCTGCGCGCGACCTGGAACGTGGGGTCGATGGCGCCCACCACCGACGCGATTACCGCCAGCGGGTTGTCCTTCTGATAGCGCAGGGCCTCCAGTCCCTCCTGATCGCCTGCCTTGAACAGGTCGATGTCTTCGCTGCGCCCTCGGTAGAGGCGGTGCACTTTGCTGTCGGGCGACAGATCGACGATAGGCACCGAGGTTGCAACCGCGAAGGCGGCCACGTCCGCGCCGGCGGTCGCGACAGCGTGCTCGATGCAGCGCCACTGCTCTGAGCCGAGGACCGATAGCTCTTCGCGAGCGAAATCGCGGTCGGTGCGCGAGTCCGGCCCCACAACGAGAAGGCGTCCGGCCCTGAACAGGAAGGGCAGCGCTTTGCTGCCGGCCATTGCCGTCACGGGCGGGTTGTGGACGGCCTGGAAGTTGTAGAAGGCGTCGTAGCAGTCGTCGAAGTAGCTGCGGTATCGCTTGTAGATATGGGCACTGTCCGGGTGCTCCGCCGCCAGCGTGGCGCTATCGCCCGCGAAGGAGCCCCAGCCGTCGCGGATGTCGTGGTCGTCCCAGGTCATGTAGACCGGCACATTGGCCATCACCCAGGCCGTCGCCTTGTGCGCCCACACCTTCTGGTGCTTGGCCGCGATCGCTTGCCGCCGTTCGGCCCCGGGCTTGTCCTTGTACAGCTCCCAGAGGTCTTCCTCGCCCTCGTCCGTGTATATCTGGTCGCCGACCATGAGGATGAAGTGTGGCTTCTCGCGCTCCACGTACTCGCTGAGGATGTGCCAGGCGGACGGCTCGCGGTCGTCGTTGCAGGACAGTGTGACGAAGCGGATGGGCTCCTCGGAGTCCAGCGGCGGCATCGTCCGGATCACCCCCGAAGCGTAGGGAGCGTCCGAGGCGAATCGGGTCACGCCGTAGTGGTAGGCCCGCGAAGGCTCCAGCCCTTCGACGCGAGCGATCGCCGTACCGAACTCGTTGCGCGTCCCATCGGTCGGCTGAAACGCCACCGGCTCCCGGCCTTCGATACGCAGCAGCCAGCTGGAAGGATGGTCGTCGACACGGACCCACACGCAAGACGAGGTCGCGGTCGTGTGACCAACGATGGGGCCGAGGAGCAACTCAGGCATCAGCATAAGACTACGCCGCGCCAGACTCGCGCGTAAGGCGGATGAGCGATCTGTAACCCCTGCTTACGCCGTGGCGCCCTGCATCAGCGGCACGAAGTGACCGCCCTTCGAGATGGGCGCCAGGTCCGCGATTGCGAGGTTCCAGCTGTCGCCGGCGTCTTCGCTGACCCAGACTTCGCCCGACGTTGTAGCCGCGAAGATGGCGCAGCCCTCTCCGACGGCTTCGAGGCACATCGCCTCGACGTTGCCCTGCATGCGGTCCGGCAGGCCGTTCGTGAGGATCTCCCACGTCTCGCCGGCGTCGCGGCTGCGGGCGATGCGGGCGCCGGCGAAGTGCGTCGTGCGCCAGGCGCCGGGGGCGTCCTTCGCTGCGGCGACGAACATGAGGTCCGGGTTGCTGGGATGGTAAACGAGCTGGTCTGGATAGCCCCCGATCTCGTGGTCGTGGTCCGTCGTATTCGCCCAGGTCTCACCGCCGTCGTGGCTCTGCCAGAGGCCGGCACCGCCCGAGACGTACATGTGCTGCGAATCCTTCGGGTTGATGACGAGGCGGTGCACGTCCTCGTACATGCCGGGCATGTCCTGCCAGGTCTCGCCGCCGTCGGTGCTCTTGAGCAGGCCTCCGACCTCGATGCTGGCGTAGACGGTTCGCGCGTCGTGGGGGTCGAAGGTGAAGTGCTTCGTGTGGGCGGCGTGCGGCGGACCGGGGAAGCTCCACTGGTCGACCGTCGGCACATCGCGCAGGCCGGGACGCTCCGTCCACGTCTCACCGTAGTCGTCGCTCGTGAACAGCTTCGCGGGCTCGGTGCCGCAGAACAAGCGCATGTGGCTGCCGATCTTCGCGGCCTCGAGGCTGTAGATGTCGTGCTCCGTGAGGCCGTCTGCGCATCGTTCCCAGGTCTGGCCGCCGTCGCGGCTGCAGTGCACTGAGCCGTCCTTGTATCCGCCGGCGTAGATGATGCCGCTCGAAGGTTCGACGAGGATGGCGCCGATGTGGACGTCGCGAAGCCAGTGGTCCGTGACCTGCCAGCCTCCGCTGTCACGTTCGAGCACCGCGATGCCGCGTGCGGTGCCCACAAGCACCCGGTTCGATGCCTCAGCAGACTCGTAGATCGTCGGCCCGCCGTGAGAGAGCGCAATAGTCATCGTGACGCCTCCTGGGATTGTTGGCGCCAGTGTACTCCTGCGGGGCAAGCTTCACCGGAGGCGAACCCCTCCCCGTCGATGGGGAGGGGGAACCTGAGAACAATTGAGTCCGGCCTTTGCTAGGTTCCAAGGTTTCCTGAAGCTAACCCGGCCGTCCTTGACAACCTTCCCGTGCCGCGCATACTTCCATGTGTTTGCAATATATCTATGCGACAATATTTCTTGCCGGTTCAGGAGAGCGCCATGAAGACCAGCACGGACCGCATCCTCACCACTCACATCGGTAGCCTGCCTCGCCCCGCACGGCTCATGGAGGCCAGCGCCAACCGCGAGAAGGACCCTGAGTCCCACGCCGCCATCCTGCGCGAAGAGGTCGAGCGCACCGTAAAGCGCCAGGCGGACATCGGGCTCGACGTGATCGACGACGGCGAGTTCGGTAAGCCGGGCTTCATCCATTACATCAATGAGCGCCTCGGCGGGTTCGAGGTAGGCGAAATCGGCGGCAGCCCCTTCGGGCAGTCTCGCGAGTATCGCGATTTCCCCCAGGTCTACGCGGCTCTATCCCGATCCGAGGCGCCGGCGAACACCGGTGGCGCCGCCCACATGGTCGCCACGGGGCCTATCACCTATACCGGCCAGCAAGCGCTGCAGCGCGACATCGACAATCTGAAGACCGCCGCGAAGGCCGTGAATGTGACCGAGCTTTTCATGCCCGCCGTCTCGCCCAGCAGCGTTGAGCACTGGCAGAGCAACCGCTACTACAAGACGCAGGAGGAGTACCTCTTCGCCATCGCCGAGGCCCTGGGCGAGGAGTACAGGGCGATCACGGACGCCGGCATCGTCGTCCAGATCGACGACCCCCACCTGTCGATGATGTACGTCATGCGTCCAGAAATGAGCATCGAGGACGCGGTAAAGTGGGCCGAGGTGCGCGTCGAAGCCGTCAACCACGCCCTGCGGGACGTGCCCCGCGACATGGTGCGCTGGCACACGTGCTACGGCATTGACGTCGGCCCGCGCGTGCACGACCTGGAGCTTCGTCACATCCTGCACCTGATCCTGCGCATCAAGGCCGCCGCATACTCCTTCGAGGGCGCCAATCCCCGTCACGAGCACGAGTACACCCTCTGGGAGACCAACAAGCTGCCCGAGGGCTCGACCCTGATCCCCGGCGTGATCACCCACTCCAGCGTGCTCGTGGAGCACCCGGAGCTGGTGAAGCAGCGCCTGGTCCGCTATGCGAACCTGGTTGGCAAAGAGAACGTGATTGCGGCCGCGGACTGCGGATTCGGCACCTTCGCCAGCCTCAACGAAGTCGGCGAGGCGGTGGCTTGGCCGAAGTTCGACGCCCTCGTGAAGGGCGCCGCGATGGCGAGCAAAGAACTCTGGGCGCGGTAGGAGCGCTTGAAAGGTCGATGACCTATGACGACCGATACAACCGTCGAGCTGACGCCTGAGCAATGGGTGGAACGCTGCAACAGCCTTGCGCCGTTGGTCGCCCGGTACCGTGACGAGGCGGAGTTCGAGCGCCACCTGCCGGAGCCCGTGGTCGAGGCGATGCGGGAGCGCGAGCTGTTCTGCACGTGGATGCCCAAGTCCCTCGGCGGGCATGAGCTGACCATCGAGACATCCGTCTTGATCATGGAGGCACTGTCGCGGCTGGACGGGTCGGTCGGCTGGAACTCGATGATCTCGAGCAACCACAGCATCCTCTGGTCGCACATCGAGCACGACGTCGCCGCCGAGATGACCGAGGGTGGGCGTCATGTCATCGCCGGGACGATCGGCGGCGGCGGCGACCGCAACGCGCCCGGTGGCGGCGTGGCAACGGCGGTGCCCGGCGGGTATCGAATCACCGGTAAGTGGGCGTTCGCCAGCGGCTGTCACCACGCCGACTGGATGGTCGCCAATGGCCGCATCTCGGAGGACGGCGAGCTACGCAAGGGTCCGGACGGCAACGTGGGCCTGTTCTCGTTCCTCATCCCGCCGGACCGCGTGACGCTGCTCGATACCTGGTACACGACCGGCATGCGCGGCACCGGTAGCCACCACTTCGAAGCGACGGATGTCTTCGTGCCCGAGGATCGCGTCTTCTCCACCGGCCGCCCGAAGACCTACGAACCGAGCCCAATCTACAGCACCGCCCGATCGACTCCGTGGTCCGCCAACATCGCCGGCGTTGCTATCGGCATCGCCCGCGACGCCGTCGATAGCTTCGTCGAGATCGCGAAAGTGAAGCCGGGTACTGTCGGCCGCAGCTCCCTCATCGAGCGAGACAGCGTACATCGCACGGTCGGCGAGGCAGAGGGCAAGGTGCGCGCCGCCCGGCTGCTCCTGCTCGACGCCGCGCGCCAGGTCGACGCGTACATCGCTCGCGGCGAGGCCATCCCGGACGAAGCGGCGGCGACGATGCGAACCGCCACATCGGTCGCTTCCCTGCTTTCACGTGAAGTCGTTGACCTGGTCTACGAAATGGCTGGCAGCAGCTCGATCTACATGACCAGCCGGCTGGACCGCTGCTTCCGCGACGTACACACCACGATCTCGCACGCCGTCGGCGGTATCAATGGCATGCCGGTGGCAGGACGCTACTTCCTCGGCCTCGGCATCAACCAGATGTAGGCGGCGGCACCGTCTCTTTGCCGTCGCCGGCGTAGTGCCAGTCGCCGCGGGTCACCCAGGAGTCGCGGTGGTTGGCGTGGATGTCGTACTCGCGGCCCCACAGACCCTCGCTGAGGTGGCGCTCGCAAAGGCTGAGCGTGATGGCAGTGGAGCGCCAGCGGTCAGCGATTTCGATGTGGAAGCCTTCGTCGCCGGGGACCATGTTGCCGCAGACACTGCACTTGTGCTCGAAGCCGGGCGCTTTGCCCATGCGCACGCTGATCTCGTGCCGGTTCTCCAGGATCATGTCTTCGAGGAAAAAGAGGGCGGACTCGCGCGCTGCCCAGTCGCCCTTCGAGATCAGGCGCAGGTTCATCTCGTCGGCCGCCTTGCGCCCCGCCTCGGCGATGCTGGGCTTGTAGGGGCTCCAGCCTTCGGTCGGGTCTTTCTCGCAGTGCGGACACTTCGCGCCGGAGCGCGGGATCTTAAGGTTGTCGTCCAGGATTCGCTTCTTGCAGTGCACGCACTTGAAGGCCATTGATGTCTCTCCCCGGTGCCCTTCCCCTAACCCTCTCCCAAACGGCGAGGGAACTGGAAGATGATCTCAGCCGTAAGGTTCACGGGTTAAGGGTTCGAGGTCAAGGCCACCCTGCCCTGTAGGGTCTAGCATGCTAGACCCTACAGGGACTGGCCCTTGATGCTTAGAATGCGCGCATGCCGAAACAGATATCCGTCTCAAACCTCAAAACGCTCCTCGACTCCGCCCGCCAACACATTGCCCTGATCGACGTGCGTGAGACGGCGGAGTACAACCTGGCGCACATCGCGGGGTCCTGCTCGGTACCGCGACGCCTGCTCGAGTTTCGTATCGAAGCGCTGGTGCCGTGGCGGGGCGCTCGCGTTGTCGTCTGCGACGACGATGGCGTACGTGCTGGGTTGGCCGCCGCGACGATGCAAGCGATGGGATACGGCGACGTCTCGGTCCTCACCGGCGGGCTGAACCGCTGGGTGACCGAGGGAGAACAGACGGAATGGGGCGTCAACGTGCCGAGCAAGGACTTCGGCGAAAAGGTGCTCCTGCAGCAGGATGTCGCGGAGGTGGAGCCAGACGAGCTGGCGGCGTGGATGCGCGAAGGACGCAAAATCGTCCTTCTGGACTCCCGCACGCCCGAAGAGCATCACCGTGCCTGCATCCCCGGCAGCCGCTCGATGCCCGGCGCCGAACTGGGCCTGCGCGCCTGGGATCTCGTCGAGCCGGACACCACCGTGGTCGTGCACTGCGCGGGCCGCACGCGCAGCATCATCGGCGCCGGCACGCTGCGCCGCCTCGGGCTGCCCAACGTCTACGCCCTCAAGAACGGCACCATGGGCTGGCAGCTCGCCGGCCTCGACCTGGAAATGGGCTCCGACCGCCTCGAACTCCCCGAACCGACGCCCGGGAGCATCGCCGAGGCGGAAGGTCGTGCTCGCAGAGTCGCCGAGGCCGAGGGCGTGCGCTACGTGGACGTCGAAGAGGCTCGCGCCATCCTCGGCCGCGCCGGCAGCGGGACCGTGTACGCCTTCGACGTTCGCACCGACGCCGAGTACGCAACCGGCCATATCCCGGGTTTTTCGTGGGTGCCCGGAGGCCAGGCTGTTCAGGCGACGGACAACTTCGTCGCGATCACCGGCGGGACGCTGCTCTTCGCCTGCGACGGCATCGTGCGGTCGAGCATGACGGCGTCGTGGTTTCGGCAGATGGAGCACCCCAACGTCTTTGTCCTGGAGGGCGGTACGGAGGCGTGGAAGGCGGCAGGCCTGGATTTGGAGACGGGAGCGCAGGACGACAGGCCCTATGGCTTCGACGCGGCTCGACGCCGCGTCGAGATGTTGCAGCCTGAACGGGCGCGGGAGTTCATCGGTCATGAAGGCCCCGCCATCGTCTTTGTGGGAACCAGCGATGAGTTCAGCCGCGGCCACATCACGGGCTCGAAGTGGCTCTCCCGCAGCTGGCTCGAACCGCGCATCGCCGAGATCGCCGCCACTGATAAGCCTCTGGTCGTGACGTGTACCGACGGCGTGAACTCCGTCCTTGCCGCCGCCACGCTGCTCGACCTCGGCTACAAGGGTACGCGCGTGCTTGCAGGCGGCATCGAAGCCTGGCGCAAGGCAGGCTTCGCCGTCTCAACCGGCCTCGAAGGCGTCACGGATGCGCCGAACGACGTGCTGCCGGTGCGTCGTAGCTACGCCGAGATGCTCAACTACCTGCGGTGGGAAGAGCAGCTCGGCGAGAAATACGAGCGCCACTCCTAGGGCGACCTTCGCCAACTACGGGGAGCTTCCGCGTGCCTGAGAAGATGCTCACGGTAGACCAGGTCCTTGTGCTGCTGGCGCATGCACCGCCGGCCATCGCGGACGCGACCACTGATCTGGAACCTGCACACTTGCGCACGAGCCCGGCCGATGGCGAGTGGTCCGCGAACGAGGTCCTTGGCCACCTGCGATCCTGCGCCGACGTCTGGGGCGGCTGCATCGCCGTGATCCTGGCTCAAAGCCAATCTAAGATTCGCGCGGTCAATCCGCGGACGTGGATCAGGCGCACAAACTACCTGGAGCTGGACTTCCACGCATCGTTGAACGCGTACACCCAACAGCGAAGCGAGCTACTGAAGGTCTTGCATGCGCTCAGCGAGGAGGAATGGTCCCGGAGCGTGACGGTGACCGGCGCAGGCAAGACCCTCGACCGCACCACCTTCTTCTACGCGCACTGGCTCGCGACCCACGAGCGGGCGCACGTGAAGCAGATTGAGCGCCTTGCGAGCGAAGTCCGTTCCCCAGACGGCGACTACTCCCCGCGCGCCCAGGAATCGAGGCGCTTGTAGAGCAGGCGCCAGGCGGTGATGTGCCCTTCCCATGAAGGCGGCCCGGAGGAAAGGGGCTTCGGGTTCGCCGCGCGTTCTTTCCTCGCCTGCAGTGAGTTCTCATCTGCCTCGTAAACGGCGAGGTAACCCGGAGACTTCGGCTCCGGGTGACGAAGCTCGCGATAGAGTTGATAGCGGATGCCGCTGAGGAACTTGCTCACCTCGACGACTTCCGGCACGTGGATGTTCGTGTAGAAGTCATTGAACTCGCGGAGGCCCTGCTCGTCGCTGTCCGGCGCCTCGTCCATGGCGACGAAATAGAGATATGGCGCGCCGTTGCCTCCCAGCTCGCCGTGCTCCGGCACCATGCGATGCCAGAGCAACCGCCACCAGCCCTCGTAGTTCTGCCAGGCGCTCGGGCCGGGCGAATAGGTGGGGCGCCCTTCGGCGGGGCCGTCGTTGCGGGCGAGGTAGCCCTTCGCAGCGGCTTCGTCGGCCATCTCATACACGGCGAGCCAACGCGGGCCGAAGTTGCCGCGGGCGTCTTGCTCCATCAGCTCGTAGCGCGTGCCCCGGATGAAGCCGGGGTTGCTCATGACGACTTCGTGCATGTGCGTGTTCGAGTAGAAGTCGTTGAACTTGGCCAGCTCCTCAGGCGAGGTATCCGGCTGCGTGTTCATGCCGACCCAGTACATGTAAGGGGCGTCAGTCATCAGGCTCTCCCATCCAGTGATTGATCCTCGACCAGCACCTGGGCCCGATGAACGACCGGCACAAGGTTCGAGACTTTCGGAGCTTACATCGATTGCTGTCGGTAGGTCGCCATGGAAACTGCAACATCTCGAACCTTGGCAAATCTGGGCATCCCTTTGAGAAACGTGGTAGAACTTACTGAGTCCTGAATCTAAAATCTCCCTATATTCTGCTATCCGTGTGAGATTTAGAGATATTTGGGGTCGCCGATTGGCTGCTTCCCGTTCGCGCATCGAAGAGCTTAGCGTTCATGGCTGGGACATAGCTTCCCTGCCCGCCCCCGCACTCATGGCCCTCGAGACCGAAATCGCCACCGCGTTTGGCTGGGGCGATTGCGTGCCTGTGATCACCTGTCAGCGTTACGAAGTGATCACGATGGGCGCGCCATGCGCGACCGCACCACGCTCCTTCCGGGGCGAAGAAGCCTTGCTGCACCTCGCGCGCATCGGTGCCGGACTGGAATCGCTAGTGCTGGGCGAGACGGAGATCCTCGGCCAGCTACGGACAGCCCTCGCGTCGGCGCCCGCGCCCCTGCGACGCCTGAGTGCCCCGGCGATCGCCGCTGCCCGCGTGCTGAAGCGCGAAGAGGGGTTCACGGAGCACGCCGGCTACGCACTCGACCACGCCCTCGAAATCGCCGGTGTGCCTGCCGAGGGCCGTATCGTCATCGTCGGCGGCGGGCCGATGGGCCGGCGCACCGCTGAGCGCGCCGTCGACCTCGGCTTCTCTGGGGTAACGCTGGTCGCGCGCCGGCCGTTGCCCCTGCCGGCGCCCATCGACTATGCCCCCTTCGGCAGCCTCGCGTCGCTCCCGGCCACAGACGTGCTCGCCACCTGCCTTGGACGCACCGCGCCCGCCCTCGGCGCAGCGGACTTACCGGCGATCAACAGGCTCGCCATCGACCTTGGCACTCCCCGTAACCTGCGCGGTGATGTCGATGCACCCGTCGTCAACCTCGCCGCCCTCGTCGAGCGACAGCGCACGTCGCCAGCCGAGACCGAGCGTCGAGCCCGCCTGCGAGACCGACTCCGGGTGTTGCTCAACGCGCGCCTCGAGGTTGCCGGCTACGAATCGCCGCTGGGTTCGATGCGCGAGGATGTCGAGCGCATCCGTCAGAAGGAGCTGGAGCGTGCCCTGCGTTTGCATCCCGACCTGCCCGTCGACAAGCTCGACACGATTACGCGCTCGCTGGTGAACCAGATATTCCACCGCCCGTCGATGCGCCTGCGGCGCGCCGACGACCCGGAGCTGGTCGCGATCGTCGCCGCATTGTTCAGCGCGCGCATCGAGGAGGCCAGCGATGACCGCGGCTAGCCTGCCGACGAGCCTCGACGATGCCACGAACTCAGCGATCCTCGCCGTTTCGGAGGACCAGCTGCAGGGATTTCAGGCCGACCCCTTCGGCGTCATCGCCGAGCGCACAGGCCTGCCCGCCGAGACGGCCATTGAGCGCGTGCGGGCTCTGCTGGAGTGCGGCACCATCCGCCGGGTGCGCCAGACGGTGCAGGCGACGAAGCTCGCGGCAGGCGCCCTCGTCGCCTGGAAGGTAGCGCCTGACAAGCTCGATTCTGCCTTCGAGTTCATGGTCATCGACGACCCCTTCTCCGGCCATGTAGTCCTCCGCTCAACCGACGCGGGTGCGGCCGGTCACGACTACCGTCTCTGGACCACGCTGAAAGTGCCCCAGGGCTTCGACCTGCGCAAGCACTGCGACTACCTGAAGCAAGAGATGGGCGCCGAGGCGTATATCGCGATGCCCGCCAAGCGCCTGTTCGTCCTCGGCGTCGGGCACCTGCGCCGGCGCACGATCGAGCCCGGCAGCAAGGCTCCCGTCTGCGCCGACGCGATGACTACCGATGTCGTACGCCTCGACACCGCGCAGTGGCGCGTCCTGTCGGCGCTGAAACGCGAGTTCGCACCGCACGAAATTCGGCGCAACATATGGGCAGACCGCGCCGGCGAGGCTGGTCTGGACATCGACAGCTTCGTCGCCGTCGCCCGCCGGCTCGAGGAGCATGGCCTGATGGGCCGCTTCTCCACTTTCCTCGAGCACGTGAAGCCGCTGTCTACCGGTGAGCGTGTCACCCGCTACAACGCCCTGTTTCACTGGCAAGTCCCCGCGGGCCGCGAGATCGAGGCCGGGCGCGAGATCGGGCGCCACCACATCCTCACGCATGCCTACTGGCGCGAGGGCGGACCGGCGTTCGATAACGTCAACGTCATGGCCGTTGCCCACGGCCTCGACAAGGCGCTGCTCCTCGAACACAAGCGCGCCATCGACGAGCACCTGGCGTCCATTGGCATCGAGGTGGGCTACACGAACGTGTTCTGGGGCGGCCGCAGCGAGATAAAGCCGTCCGAAGTCCTGCCGGCGGCCTACGAGGCCTGGTGCGAGTCGGCGGGCATCGACCCAACGACTATGGTTGAAGACCATCCCCTCCCCGTCGACGGGGAGGGGGCAGGGGGAGGGGTCGCCTGATGCAGTACCGGCAGATCGGCGCTACGGACATCACGGTTTCGACCATCGGTTTCGGCGTCTGGACCGTCGGCACTACCTGGTGGGGCGTCAAAGAGCGCAGTACCGGCATCGACCTGCTGCGTCGCGCCTTCGACCGCGGCGTCACCTTCTACGACACCGCCGACACCTACGACAGCGGCAACGCCGAGACCATCCTGCACGAAGCCCTTGGCGACCACCGGGATGAGATCGTGATCGGCACCAAGTTTGGCTACGACATCTACAACTACCCGGAATCGCCCAACCAGCGCGAGCGTCCCCATGATTGGTCGCCGGCCTACATGCGCAAGGCGCTGGAGAACTCGCTTCGGCGCCTCGGCACCGACCGCATCGACCTCTACCAGCTGCACAACCCGCGCATCGACGCCATCGAAAACGACGACCTGTGGGCAGAGCTGGAGCGCGCGCAGGCCGAGGGATTGATCCGCACCACCGGTGTCGCCCTCGGGCCCGCGATCGACGCGCGCCAGATCGACGAGGCCGTCGCCGCCATCGAGAAGCGCGGCGCGACGCCTCAGATCATCTACAACCTCCTGGAACAGGACCTCGGGCGCGGCACCTTCCCTGCTGCCCGGGAGCATGGCGCATCGGTGCTGGTGCGCGTACCTCACTCCTCGGGCCTGCTGGACGGCACCGTTCGGAGCGAGACCGAGTTCGCGCCCGGCGACCACCGCAACTGGCGCGTGACCACGAATGAGAAGCGCCGTCTCTGGCTCGAGGATGGCCTGCGCAAGGTCGAGCGCCTCGACCCGCTCCTCACCGAGCGCGAGATCGGCCAGCTGGCTCTCCAGTTCATCCTGCACGAGCCCTGCGTGGCTTCCATCCTGCCCAACATTTACGACGCGGACGGCCTGGACGACTTCACGAGCTACGACAGCGCACCGGCGTTGACGATCCCCGAATACGCACAGATCCAGGCGCTCTACGAGCGCAACTTCGATCTCGAGAAGGCACGAGCATGACTAACCAGCAGGGAACAAGGGACCAGGAGCAGAGCACAGGAGGTGGACCAGCGCGTCGAGGCTTCGAGATGGACCCGAGCGGCCAGCTCACCGGCAGAGAACCGGACCGGGCGAACCGTCAGTTCCTCAACTACGCCTTCTACAAGCTGGACCCGGCGTTTCGACGCTTGGCGAAGGACGAGCGCGTGGCCGCGGCTGACGAGCTGCGTCAGGTAGTCCAGCGCTGGTCGGAGCGCGACGACTTCATCCTGCGCACCTATTCTCTCACCGGCCTCCGGGGTGACTGCGACTTCATGTTCTGGCGCATCTCGAACGACGTGGCCTGCTTCCAGGACATGCAGGCGGATATCAACGCCACCGCGATCGCTGGCTATCTGACGATGCCTTACAGCTACCTCTCGCTGCAGAAACGGTCGCAGTACGTGAACCGCATCGAGGGGTCGGGCCACGGTCTGGAAATCCTCCCCGGCCAGGGCAAATACCTGTTCGTGTATCCATTCGTGAAAACGCGGGCGTGGTACGCACTGACGCCGCACGCGCGCCAGGGGATGATGGACGAGCACATCAACGCATCGCTGCCGTTCAAAGGCGTGCGGCTGAACACCAGCTACAGCTACGGCATCGACGACCAGGAGTTCGTCGTCGCCTTCGACTCCGACTACCCCCAGGAGTTCGTCGACCTCGTAGGCCGCCTGCGCCACACCGAAGCGTCGCTGTACACAGCACGTGACGTCCCCGCATTCACCTGCGCCAAGACAGACATCGACGGGATTCTGAGGCATCTCGGGGCTGGATAGCGCGCATACGGGCATGCGGGATGGCGGGCATACGCCCATGGAACACCCTAGCTGAAGTCTTCAACCCTGCGTCAGGCTGTAGTGAAGCAGCCCTATACTGGCAGCGTCATGAGGCACGCCACGCCAGCCACCCTCGACACGATCGAGGACCTCCTCGATCGCATTCGTCAGCGTCCGGAGCTCAGGGAGCGAAAGCGCGGCGCCTTCTACCGCAAATCGTCGGGCTTTCTGCACTTCCACGAAGACCCGGCAGGTCTCTTTGCCGATGTGAAGACCGGCGCGAAGGGCTTCGAGCGGTTCAAGGTCGATACGGACGAGGAGCGCGAGGCGATGTTAGCGGCCGTCGGGGCTGCCCTTACCGCCAACCTACATCAGCAGGGCCCTAAGATCGTGTAGCCGCGCGATTCATCGCGCACGGACGGACGGTGCCCGATGAATCGCGCGGCCACACAAATCATGCCAGTTTGCCCGTTTGCCCGTTTGCCCCAGAGGCTATCGCAGCTGGCTGATGCTATACGTCGTCCGCGCTTTCTCGCGGTGGGCTTGCTGCGCTTCTTCTATCAGCATGTCGATGACCCGGGACGCGGGTAGGCCCTCAAGCTCCCAGAAATACAGCGCCATCGAGCCCGGGATTGAGTTGATCTCGTTGATGTAGACGCGCCAGGTTTCGGGCTCGACGAGGAAGTCGATGCGGGCGATGCCCCGGCAGTACAGCTCGGTGTAGGCCGTGCGCGCCATCGTCTGGATCTGCTCCGCCACGTGGTCGGGAATGTCCGCGGGGAAGATGCGCCGGGCGGCCGCCATGCCCTCCTGCTTGCTGCCTCGCAGGTACTTGGCGGCGTAGTCGAGCACCTCTTCGTCCTTCACCGGGCGTTCGGTCGCGCTGACCTTGACGCCTTCGGGGGTGCGCATGACGGCGACGTTGATGTCGAGGCCGCCCGGTACCGCCGTCTCAATCACGCAGCGCCGGTCGTAGGTGAGGACGGTGTCGATCGCGAAGGCGAGGCTGTTGTCGTCCTCCGCGCGTGAGACGCCAATGCTCGAACCCAGGGTGGCTGGCTTCGCGAACACCGGCCAGCCGAGGGCCGAAACGCGCTCTGTCACGGACCCGCGCTCGTTCAGCCAGGTCGTGCGGTCGATCCAGAACCCGTCCACCACGGGCAGACCGAGGCCGCGGAAGGCGTTCTTGGCGACGATCTTGTCCATCGCCACGGCCGCCGGCACCATCGCCGGGCCGACGTACGGCACGTCCGCGAGCTCGAACACGCCCTGGAGGGAGCCGTCCTCGCCGTGCGAGCCGTGCACGATCGAGAAGGCGACGTTGACCTCGATGTTGCTGATGCGCTCGCCGATGCCGGGCGTGCTGCGCATCGCCGACACGAGGCGTCCACGCTCCGTGCCGATGAGCACCTTACGCCCCTTAGTCCGGGCGAAATTGTCGAAGCTCGAAGGGTTCAAAGGCAGGCCGGGATGCTCTTTGACGTCGAACTCCGGCACGAAAAAGTACTCGCCGCGCTCCGTCGCGTAGATGGGGATGAGGTCGTAGCGCCCGCGGTCCATCGACTGCATGACCTGCGCCGCCGTGACGATCGACACGCCGTGCTCCACTGAGCGCCCGCCAAAGAAGACGCCGACAACGATCTTGGGACTGTTCATGACCTAATCCTATGGTCGCAGGGCATTTGAGTCACTGCACTGGAGGAGACTTTCGTATCAGGCGCATAACGCCTCGCAACGCGAGGCATCGTCCCGCGCTGCCCCTCGACCCTTGCCCCTTGACCCTCAGATCACCAGGAACTCGTCGAACTGGTCAGGCAGGTCGTTGGCAATCAGAATCGCGTCGTCCGGACCGCCGCCAGCGATCTCTGCGAGGTGCGCGCGTGCCTCGTCCAGGCTGCGCGTCGTGTAGATGTTCGCCTCGAGGAAGCCGGACTCGAGCATGGCCTCGCGAATGTCCGCGGTCTGCTTCGGCCCGACGAGGTAGGCGATATCGACGTGCTTCGCCGCGGCCCAGCCGATTTCGGCGTGGTAGCGCTGCTTGTCGCGTCCCATCTCGATCAGCCCCGGTGTGATCAGGATGCGGCGCTTCGGCGCATAGGCACCTAACACTTCGATGGCGCCGATGATCCCCTGGGGGTTGCCGTTGTAGCCGTCGTCCAGGAGCACGCCGCCAGTGGGCAGCTTCAGGGGCTGCAGGCGGTGCTCCGGTGAGTGGAACTGTCGCAGCGCCGCGGCCATATACGGCAGGTCGAGGCCGCATCGCAGGCCGATTGCGACAGCGGCGAGCACGTTTCCTGCATTATGTCGACCGAGCACCGATATCCTGACCGACGCTTCCTCGTCTTGATACCTGACATCGACTTCGATGCCACCTTCCTGTTCGCGGACGGCTGTGGCGCGGAGGGGGACGTCGGTGGACTCGATGCCGAAGGCGGTGACTTCGACGTTGGCGAGGCGTTCGCCGCGCTCGCGGACGGCGGCGACGTCGTAGTTCAGGATAGCTGTGCCTCCGGGCTTGAGGCCTTCGACAATCTCCCACTTCGCCTCGGCCGTCTTTTCCAGCGACCCGAAGCGCTCCAGGTGCTGCGCGTTCACCGTCGTGATCACGCTAATGTCCGTGCCGCCCACGAGCCTGCACAGCTTTTCGATCTCGCCCTTCTGGTAGGCGCCCATCTCGCAGACAAAGTAGTCGTGGTGCTCCAGCATTTCGTTCACGGTGCGCGAGATGCCCATCGGCGTGTTGAAGCTCGCAGGCGTCTTCAGCACCCTGAAGCGGCCGGATAGCAGGTGCGAGACCATTTCTTTCGTCGTAGTCTTGCCGGCACTGCCTGTGATCGCGATGATCTTCGGGCGATGCTCCGCCAGCTTCGCCGACGCCGCCACCTCGAACTTACGCCGCATGCGCGCCTCCACCGGCGCGAGGAGGACGTTCGCCAGCGCGATGACGTGGCCGGCGAACGCGCAGAGCACAGACGCGACGAACACGCCTGCCGCGATGGCCTCATGTTCGCCGATGGCGAGGCCAGCGCCGGTTGCGAGCGCTACGGCTGCAATCCACAGGCTGGCGCTCGCGTACAGGACGCGCTTTGCCCGCGACGTCATCACGAGGGGCTTCTTCGCCTTGTGCCGCGGTCGCGTGACCGCGAGACCCGCCGCCACGACCGCCCAGACCGCCAGACCCACCACCTCGATGTCGTCCATCGTCAGGAGGAGGTAGGCCAGGGCCGGACCAGCGGCCGCGCCTGGCATCGTCCTCAGATAGCGGTCGTAGTTGGTGGAGAGCCAGTGCACATAGGAGCGCGTGAAGTACTCCTCCAGTTGCAGGATGTGTAGGAACGCCTTCAGGCGGACAAACGTCAGGACTGCCCAGACGCCTGTGCCCACCCAGAAGACGATCCAGGCGAACTCAGGCATCGGCCGCGGCCTCGACGGGCAGGAGGAAGCTCGATACGTGCTCGACGAACGCCGGCGTGTCGTCGAGGAAGGGGAAGTGCCCCGCGCCGGGCATAACGATGAGCTTCGCGCTCGCCGGTAGCTCGGTCATCGCGGCTTCCGCGATCGCGAGGGGAACATCCTCGTCCTTTTCGCCGTAGATCAGCAGGGTCGGCGCCTGGATGTTCGGCAGCGCGCTGCGCCAGTTCTCGGAGAGGGTGCGCGCCATCGTCGGGCGCATTGGGCCGGCGGTGCGATAGTCCTCCGAACCGAACTTCTGGATGCCCCACTCCCGGATGCGCTCGCGCAACGGCGGCGCCACGTTGGACAGCATCCTCACTGCCCGGTAGGCCCTCGCCCGCATCGAAACCCCTCCCGTACGCGGAAGTCGCACGACCGGCGACGCGACCAGCACGAGGCGCTTCACCAGCTCCGGCCTCGATGTCGCCAGCGCCGTCGCCACGAGGCCGCCGAAGCTGTGGCCGACGACGTTCACGGCGCCGAAGCCGGAGGCGACCAGGAGCCCGGCGATGACGTGCGCGTACTCAGAGGCGCCCCAGGCTTCCGGTGGTTGCTCGCTGAAGCCGAAGCCCGGCAAGTCCGGCGCCAGCACGCGGAAGCGCTCTTCCAGGGCCACGGAGGCGCCGAAGTAGGTCAGGGAGTTGCCGCCCCAGCCGTGCAGGAGGAGCAACGGCTCCTCGCCCTTGCCCCGCACGCGGAATTGCACGCGCAGACCATCGACCTGGGTGAAGTGCTGCGGGCTTACTGCCATCGTCGCATCGGTCGGCTGGCGAACATGTCGCGTTGATTGTCCTGTATCGCCAAAGGCGTGTTCAATGGCAAGCGCATTTCAGTCGTCTCGCGGCGGATCGTAACGTTTCCGTTGCGCGAAGGGCGCATGATGAGCCTGCCGTCGAGACGCAACGGCTGCGAATGGCTACGAAGGAAGCAGCATCAGTGGAGAGACTCGGACGATACAGGACTCCGGTAATCGTCCTCATTGCTGCGACGATCGAGTTTGTCCTGCTCCTGAACATCTTCTGGCCACTGCCCAACGAAGAGGGCGAGAGCTGGCCGTGGGTCATCGGCCTGATGTCGTTCCCTCTGGTCTCAGCCTTGTTGCTGGTTCACCGCCCCGACAACCGCTGCGGATGGGCGCTTGGCGTCTCCGCCCTCTCAGCTGGATTGATCTTCCTCATGTCCTGGTACGGCTACGAGTTCCCCAACGCGCCGCTTTCACGCGAAATCGAGGCGTTGGAACGCATTCCTGCCGCAGGACAGTTCGCCGGGCTGGTCGCGCTGATCTTCATTTTTCCGACAGGGCGCACGGCCAATCGATTCTTCCATCGCGTGTTCCAGGCTTACCTTGCCGTGGTAGCGGCTACGACCGTGCTTTTCGTCCTCAGCCCGCGACCGCTGCACGTCACCCAGCGCGAGAACCCGTTGGCGCTCTTGCCCGACTCGATGAAATCCGTTGCCGAAGACAGCTTCTTCCTGATCCTAGTATTCGCGCTGGTGGGTGCAGTCTCACTGGCCGTCCGTTGGCGGGCCGCGAACCACGTTGAGCGCGCGCAGCTGAAGTGGTTCCTTACCGGCGCCGTGTTCACCCCGATCATCTTCATGCTCGTGAACATCTTGCCGAGCGAGGAGGAGCCCGGCGTTGCCGACGTGATTGGAGGATTGGTGGCGGCGTCCGCATTTTGGGCCCTTCCTACTGCGATCGTCATCGCCATCCTGCGCTACCGGCTCTACGACATCGACCGCGTGATCAATCGCGCCCTCGTCTATGCGGTGCTTACGGCTGGGCTCGGTGCCCTCTATCTCGGCGTCGTAGTTGGCCTCCAGGCGCTTCTGAGCAACGTGGCTGGTGGGTCAGACCTGGCGATAGTGATCACCACGCTGCTCGTCGCCGCGCTTTTCTTGCCGGCTCGGCGGCGGGTGCAGGACATCGTCGACCGTCGATTCAACCGCCGCACCTACGACGCGGCCCGTACTATCGACGCCTTCAGCGCCCGCCTGCGACAGCAGATCGACCTCGACACCCTGCGCTACGAGTTGCTTGCCGTGGCAGACGAGACGATGCAGCCGGCGTCGGCGTCGGTGTGGTTACGCGGGAAGGGAACTCTCAGATGAGCACGAGTTGGCGTCTGGCGAAGGTCAACATTGTGTTCGTTGTGGTGCTCCTGAGCGCGGTCGGTGTCCTCGCGGCGCTCGAAGACCCATCGCTCATCATCACCAGGCTCTGGTCTGTGCCGATCGTTGTGCTTCTCGCTCTGCTGGGCGCGCTGATCATCAGGCAACATCCCGATAACGCCATCGGAGCCGGGATGTGTCTCCTTGCCGCGGTCCTCGCTCTGGGCAGCCTTACAGAGGCGTACTTCCTTTTCGAGAAGGATGACGGGACCAGGCTCGCGAGTTACGAATTGGCCGCCTGGCTCACCACCTGGGTGACAATGCCGGCAGTAATCGCTCCGATCACCGTCCTTTTCCTTCTCTGTCCCGACGGCAAGCTCCCATCGCATAAATGGCAGCCCGTGCTCATCTTCGAAGTTGCCTCGATCCTCGTCCTTACGCTAACGACCGCGCTTACGCCCGGGCCCTTGGAGAGCTTCTCAGACGTCGACAACCCGATGGCATTCACCGCCATAGGATCCGTCCTGGATATCGCCCAGTATGTTGCCTACATCTTGCTGGTACCCGCCGTCGCCCTTTCTGGCGCTGCACTGATTCACCGGTTCAGAAGGAGTCACGGCCGCGAACGCCAGCAACTGAAGTGGCTCGCGCTGGCAGCGATCGCAGCCTTTCTCCTCTTCGCTCTAAGCTGGCCGTTAAGCATCCTCGTTGACAACATTTGGGACATCACTCCCCTGATCGCGCTGTGTTTCCTTCCTATTGCCACCGCCATCGCCATTCTTCGCCACCAGCTTTACGACATCGACCGCATCCTCAACCGGACGCTGGTCTACGCGTTGCTCACTGCGTGCCTTGGCGCCCTGTATCTGGGCGTAGTCGTGGGACTGCAGGCGTTGCTCAGTAGCGTGGCCGGAGGCTCTGACCTCGCCATCGTGATCACGACGTTGCTTGTCGCCGCGTTGTTCCTGCCGGCGCGGAGGCGTGTCCAGGAGATCGTCGACCGCCGGTTCAACCGGCGCGCCTACGACGCGGCGCGCACCATCGATGCGTTCAGCGCCCGCCTGCGCCAGCAGATCGACCTAGACACACTGCGCTACGAGCTGCTGGCTGTAACGGAGGAGACGATGCAGCCCTCGAGGGCGTCCGTGTGGCTCCGTCGCCGTTGAGTGGTGCGCACAAACAGCCGGACTAAAGTCTTGGGATGGCGCTATTTTCGATGCGTGTAGCCGCCCGATTCATCGCGCACGTCCCTCGGTTGCGCGATAAATCGCCCGGCCACACACATGAAGCCCAGGGGTCGGGCGAGGCTGTTTGCCGGTGCCCCCGAGGCCTTACCGGCTGTCGATCCTGACGATGCCGCGGGTGCCGTCCACCGTCAGCTTCATGCCGTCCTTCAGCAGCTGCGTCGCCACGGCTGTGCCCACGACGCAGGGGATGCGGTACTCCCGGGCGACGATGGCGCAGTGGCTGAGGATGCCGCCGCTGTCGGCGACTACCGCGGCGGCGGTCGAGAACAGCGGCGTCCATGGCGGCAGCGTCATCTCACAGACCATGATGTCGCCGGGCTCCAGCTTGCCGGCCTCCGACAAGTCCATGAGCACCTTCGCCGTACCGGAAACGGTGCCCGGCGAGGCGGCGATGCCCTTGATCACCGACGCGTCCGTGCTCGGCTCCACCGGCACGCCAAAGAAGCGCATGAGCAGGTCCGCGACCGGGTCGTCGCTGGGTGGTGGTGGCACGCCGATGGCGGTCGGCGGCACGATCTTCGCCCAGCGCTCGCGCTCGGCCCGCCGGTCGTTCGCCAGCTGTGTCTGGTCGACGCCGTCGTTCAGGGCAGCCTTGATGTCGGCTGTGTAGAGGTAGAACACGTCCTCCGGCTTGCCTAGCAGGCCTTTTGCTGTCATGCGCTTCCCCAACTCCAGCGCCGGGTAGCGCATCGAGATGTCGCCCATCTGGTCGATGTAGTGGTTGTGGTCCTCGGAGATCGGCGTGAAGGCCTCAGCCTGGGAGTAGAGCTGGTTGAAAGTGGCGAGTTTCTCCGGGTCGCCGGCGAGCTTCTCGCGGGCTGCCTTCAGCAACTCCTCGCGGTGAGTCACGGACTTGTTGTACTGGTTGTCCGGGCCGCCGGAGTCATCGATCGCCACGTAGCCCTGGATGGCCGCGAAGGCGAGGCTCGGGTCTTCCTTCCACGCGGGCTTGTACAGCTCGTAAGCGCTGTCGCCACGCCAACCGAATTTCTCGATGTAGGCCTCGTACTCCTTGAGGAAGTCCATGGCGGAGGGCGTCGCCTGTAACGCGCTCATGATCTCCTCAGGCTTCTTCGTCTCGAAGAGTCCCTTCAGCTCGTCCGATTCGCGCACCAGGCGGCTGAGGCGCCAGAGGCCACGGGAGCTTTCGAGGGCGATGCTGGGGAAGCCTTGCAGCGCTTCGTAGCCCTCGTTCTCGTTCTCCGGGTTGATGTTCGCCTTGTAGAAGTCGGCGAACTGGCCCGCCGCGTAGAAGGAGTAGTTGATCAACCCGTGCACGGCCCAGCGGTCGATCACCTCTTCCTTCATCTGGTCGAAGGTGGTGAGCAGTTCGGCGTCGGACATGGACGCGAATTCGGCCGTTGTGGCGCGTTCGAGGGCGGGCAGCATGTTCGGGAGCCATTCCTTCTCCCAGCGCTCGCGCACCTTCGGCATCAGCTCGGCGACGTTCTGCCTGTAGCGAGCAGCGCGTTTCTCGGGGTCCTCACCCTTGAAGTCGAGAGGCACGAAGGTGAGGTAGCTGTAGTTATTGATCAGGCGGCTGACGACGCCGAAGGGCGAGCCCATCTCGTCCATCGAACGCGTGAAGCCCGCCGCGGTCGTGTCCAGCATCAGCTCCTGCTCGAGCTGGTGGGTGGGATGAGGGCAGTGGATGCGGTCCCAATTCCAGAAGCCTTCCGGCAGGTCCGCGGGGATGGGGAAGTCGGTGTTCTGTGTGGTCATGGTCTCCCTCTGGCTTGTGTGATCTGCGACCAGGATCGGCGCCCGCGATGGCACCCCGCGCAGGCCCGCGCGGCACAGGGCTGGGCTGGATTCTGCGATTGGAGCGCGTGCATGTCAATCGGACTTCTCTTCAACGCGCGTCACATGCTTCGGCGTCGCCTTCACTGGCCACACTCTTGTCACGTTGAGCTTGTCGAAACATCTACTGGCTCCGCCCAAGGATAGACCTCATTGACGCAGCGGCGCTCGCCACTGACGGCGGCGCTCCACGAACAAACAGGCCTCACAAGAACAAGCGCGGCAGATGTTTCGGCAGGCTCAACATGACAGTGGCAGGCTCAACTTGACCCGATCTCAACTGCCTTCGCCGGGGATGGGTGCGGGCGGGCGCACTGGGGCGCTGTCGTCCGGCGCTGCGGGCGCCCTCGCACCGGTCGCGCCGGCATCGCTAACGGCAAGGTCTTGCGCCCGGCCGCGCGGGAAGAACAGCACGACGCCGAACATAGCGACGGCAATCGCCACAACGAAGAAGTAGATCTCGTGCAGCGATGCGGCAAGGGCTTCCTGCATGCCCGACAGCACCTCCGCGGGCAAGCTCTCCCGTTCCTCGACGTTGAGGAGCGTCGCCTCGTTCGAACCCTGGGGCACGCCGGACACAGCGGCGAAACGCGTCGATAGCTGGCTGTTGAGGATGGCGCCCATGATCGCGACGGCGATGGCGCCGCCAATCGTGCGGAAGAACTGCGTCGACGCCGTTGCCACACCACGGAAGCGCCACTCGACGGCGTTCTGGACGGAGATGATCATGGCGCTGGTCGTGAAGCCCATACCGAAGCCGATGACAAACGCCGCGGTGGCGGGCACCAGGACGCTCGAGTTCTGGTCCATCAGAAGCAAGATCGATGAACCGAGGATGAGGAACACGGAGCCGATGATCGCCGAAGCGTAGTAGCCCACGCGCAGGATCACACGCCCGCCGATGATGCTGGCGATCGGCCAGCTGAAGGACATCGGCAGCACCATGAGGCCGGCATCGAAGGCGTCACCGCCCAGGACGCCCTGGGCGAACAGCGGGATGTAGGACGACACACCGAACATCAGCCCGCCGCCCATGAAGGTCGCGACGCACGCGACGGCGATGACCTTGTTGCGGAACAGCCACAGGGGCAGCACCGGCTCCACCGCCCGCCCTTCCTGGACGATGAACGCGCCGATCAGCACGGCGCCGAGCCCGAACAGCGCCAGCGTCTCCGGCGCCAGCCAGCCGTAGGTGTCGACACCGTGTAGCAGGCCGAGAAGGACCGAGACAGCGCCACCGGAGAGCAGCACGGTCCCGAGGTAGTCGAGCACGTGCTCGCGACGCTCGGAGCGCTCCTTGAAGAAGCGCCAGATCAGGAACATCGCGATCAGGCCGATCGGCAGGTTGATGTAGAACACCCACCGCCAGCTCAGGCCCTGCGTCAGCAAGCCGCCGATCGCGGGGCCGGCGAGGCTGGTAACGCCCCAGACGCTGCTAAACAGGCCCTGAATCCTGGCGCGCTCTTCAATCGTGAAGATGTCGCCGATGACCGTCATCGTGATCGGCTGGACGGCGCCGGCGCCGATGCCCTGGACCGCCCGGAATACGATCAGCTGCTCCATATTCTGGGCGACGCCGCACAACACGGAGCCGAGCAGGAAGACGGCACAGCCGGAGAGCAAAACGGGCTTGCGGCCGTAGAGGTCGGCGAGCTTGCCGTACAGGGGCACCGTGACGGTCGAGGCGAGCAGGTAGACGGAAAACACCCAACTGAACAGCGACAACCCGCCGAGGTTGCCGACGATGGTCGGCGCCGCCGTGCTCACGATGGTGGCGTCCATCGCCGAGATGGCGATGGCGAACATAAGGGCGATCGTGACCAGGACGCGGCTCTTATCGTTCATGAGCAGTGGGCGTAATTATAGGAGTCGATAGCAGAAATCAGATAACAGATAACAGGCCGGCGGTCCGACAGGCTAGAATTTGCCTCGGTCAACTTGTCATCTGATCTCTGGTACCTGTTATCGACTCCCGGAGGGACCCATGGCCTACAAAGTCGTCGTGCCGAACGCGCTGATGCGCAACGAGACTATCGCCGAGCTCCTCGAAGCCGAGGGCTGCGAAATCGTGCGCCTGCCGGCCTTCGAGCTGGGGCAGCCTGCCGAGTGGTCCGGCGAGGAGATCGAGCGATACTTCCTCGACGCCGACGCCTTCGTCGGCACCTTCGGACCGCGCCCGATCAGCCGCAAGGTGCTCGAGGCGTCGAAGAAGCTGCGCGTCGGCGCGAGTCCGATCATCGGCACCGAGACGATCGACGTGGACGCGGCCACGGACCTGGGCATCGCCATCGGCTACGGCGCCGCCCCGGAGAACCTGCTGGGCGTCGCCGAAGCCGTGGTCATGCTCACGGCAGCGCTGCTCAAGAACCTGCCTGGCAAGTGGGAGACCGTCAAGACCGGCGGTTGGCGGGTCAACGACCCCGGGCACATGGTGCGCAACCGCAAGATCGGCCTCGTCGGCCTCGGCAACATCGGCCGTGGCGTGGCGGCCCGCCTTCAGGGCTGGGAGTGCGAGCTTCTAGGCGCTGACCCCTTCGTGTCTGCGGAAGCAGCGGCCGGATTCGGCGTCAAGCTGGTTGACCTCGACACCCTGCTCAGCGAGTCGGACGTGGTGTCTGTCATGGTCACGCTCACAGCTTCGACGTACCACATGATCAGCACCCGGGAGCTGGCACTGATGCGTCCGGATGCCTACCTGATCAACACATCGCGCGGACCCTGCGTCGACGAAGCCGCCCTGATCGAAGCGCTGAATAACGGCAAAATCGCCGGCGCTGCGGTTGACGCCTGGGAGCAGGAGCCCGCGAGCAACGACAACCCCCTGCGTGACCACCCGAAGGTGATCGCGACGGCCCACAACGTCGGTCATTCAGAAGAGGTGTACGCCGCCCTGCCCTACCTGGCGGCAGAGAACATCCTCAAGGGCCTGCGCGGCGAAGTGCCCACGTGCTTCCGCAACCCGGACGTATTGCCGAAGTGGCGGGACCGGATGAAGGGCTTTGGGGTGGAGGTGGGTTAGTAGTTCACAGTTTGCGATTCATGGTCGAGACAATGAAGGCGACTCCAGCAGAGCCGCCTTTCCGTTTGTACTGTGAACCGTAAACCGTGAACCGTGAACTACAAGCTACTCGTCTTCTTCGGCCTCGCCGGAGTTCGCGCGCTCGGCGGAGCGGTAGAGCCCGAACGTCACCAGGGCAGCCGCTGCAACACCAAACCAGGTCAGGACTTCGCCGATCACACAACTCTCCCGTGGCCAAAGACTGAAACGTGGCTACGTATATCTTCGGCAGAGCCTGCTACGAGCGCATACATGCGACGGCGTAATTTCCGAAAAGGCCGTAACTGCCGGGCGTATGCTGGCTGAGTGAGCCAGGACACCGCATGGCATGGGCCGAAACCACTGCACAATCCCCTCGACGTCGCCCGCCTGGGCGAGATCTACTCTCGCACGGCCGCCTTTTACGATGAGATCGTCGCCACTCGACAGGCTTCAGCGAAGCTCAGGGCTATCGAGGTGCTGGCGCGACGGCCGGGTGAGGTGTTCGTGGAGGTGGGTGCCGGTACAGCGTGGGCATTTGCACGCATCGTCGTATCTTCGGGATCCGAACATGCTTATGCCCTCGACGTAGCGACAGGCATGCTCGACGTCGCTCGCAGCGTGCTGGAGGAGCAAAAGGTCGCCTTGCCGTCGTTGCTCCTGGGCGATGGCCGAAAGCTTCCGTTCTCGGACGCGAGCATCGACTGCCTTCTGAATACGTACACGTTCGAGGTGCTGGCCGAGAACGACATCTCGCGGGTGCTTGCCGAAACGATACGCGTCCTGCGCCCGGGCGGTCGCGCAGTCATCGTAAATCTCACCGACGCAACCAACGGCGGTATCGAGGACGAGGCGATGATCGCCGACTGGAAGGCGCGCTACGAGGCCGACCCCGAGTTCTTCGGTGGGGCTCGGCCCCTGCAGCTTGAATCGATGCTGCGGGCCCGAGGCTTTGGCCGCGTGACCCGCAGCTACGTAGGGCCGGATTGGCCCTCCGAGGTGCTGCTGGCAATCAAGCAGGCCTAGACAACGTTAGACCCCACGGCGGGGCGGGCATCGGCCTGTGAATGTGGAGACAGAATCTCGACTGTTCCGGCGGCGCCATCGATGCGAATGCGAGCCCCGTCCGGAATCGTGGCGGTCCCGTTACCGGTGTTCACGACAGCGGGAATTGCGTACTCGCGCGCCACAATCGCCGCGTGGCTTAGAATCCCGCCCTTATCCGTCACGACGCCCCCGAGCATTGGTAGCACCACGTTGTAAGCCGTCGTCGTGAACTGCGCTACCAGGATGTCGCCCTGCTGCAGCTTCGCGAAGTCGTCGGGCCCCTGTACAACGCAGGCGCGGCCCTCATCCACACCAGCGCTCGCCCCAAGCCCCTTCACCAACTTTGCGTCATCGTCCCCGGCCAGTGGCGGCGGGACTTCCACCGCCATCGCCAGCATCATCGCGCCATTCACACGCGCCACCGCGGACGGCATCCAATCGTCCGGCGGCGGCGGGCCCTCGTCCTCACCCAGTCGCGAAGGCGGCACGTTCGCCGCGTTCGCGATCCGCATTGCCGCCCGCGCAATCAGCTCGTTCCCGCTTACACCTGTACCTTCGCCACCGAGCAGCGCGTCCACTTCCTCGATCGCCGCGTCGAACACGAGGTCGCGCTCAGCGATCGTCCCCCGCTCAGCCAGCCGTCGCCCGGTCTCCAGCAGCAGTCGCCGCGAGAGCCCCATCGTCCAGTGGATGGTCATGCCGGCGTCATCGTCGCGCACGCCATAGAGCAGGCGCGCTGTCTCGAACAACGAGTCGTACTCCGCGACGTGCTGCGCCGGGACTTTCGCGCGCAGCTCCGCCGCGTATCGAGTGCCGCGGTCGCTCTCGGCGCCTTTCTCCAACCGGCTGGCAATGCTCCTGAGGACGCTCTCCGGCATCTCGATCACGGCCTGGTCTGTCACGTCGAAGCCAGTGAATATCCGCCAGCCGTGCTCGTCCAGGTACTCGCCAACCGCCGTATC
>Ga0247825_10000207_pt1 | contig 35188 bp, 32 predicted proteins | sample 13C_Vanillin_Day_FD_194413 | JGI IMG/M metagenome (GOLD analysis project Ga0247825, IMG submission 194413) | Soil microbial communities from agricultural site in Penn Yan, New York, United States - 13C_Vanillin_Day48 | ecosystem: Environmental > Terrestrial > Soil > Agricultural land | place... | reverse complement strand
GGCCGGCGGCGCATAGCTGCCGGGCGATGATGTCCGCCGCCGCCTGGTGGCCGAGATCGTTCCAGTGGCCCGATCCGGGCTCTGCGTTGTCGAAGCCGTACAACGTGGAGCCGTTGGCGAGGGCGAGCGCCTGCATCTCGGGCCACAAGGTCACCGCCAGTGCGCCCTGACGCTCGGCAAACGCCGCGAAGCGGCGCTCCGGGTAGGCGAAATCCGCCACGCCGAGCTCGCTCTGCAGCGCCTCGCGGCGCCTCGCATCGGGATGCACCTGCATGGCAAAGGGAACGGTGACTACCGCCAGGTGTGCGCCGTTGCGCGAGGCGAGCTCCTGCATGCTCGCGATCAGCGCTTCGGTAATGCGCCAGGCTTCCTGCCAGCGCGCGTCGCGCGGCGGCGTCAACGCCCCGACCTCGAGCCCTGCGGGATTTTCCCCGGAGTCCGCATGGGCGGTCTGAACCGCCTTCAGCTGGCGCACCATGCTGCGCGCGAGCTGCACCGCCCGGAAGCTGTCGGCGAGCTCGCGCAGCGCCTGCCGCGGCGCCGACGCCCACCCCCGGTATCGCGCACCCGAGAGAAACGAGTCGTCCAGGCGCAGCGCGCCGTTCTCATCCAGCGTGAAGTACGGCCGGCCGCCGACTACATCCAGCGCCCGCGAGTTGTCGCGCAGGTCATTGCCGTGGCTAATCTGCAGCAGCACCAGGTCGGGACGGTAGCGAATCGCGTCGCCTTCGAGCACCAGCAGCTGCTGCGCGGTGCCGTAGTCGCGCACGCCGAAATTGAGCACCTCGATGCGCTTGCCCGGCTGGAAGCCGCAGGCCGCGAGCCGCGCGGGGAGCTGCGCCCAGTACGCCTTCTCCAGCGGCACCTGCATGGCTTCGGAATAGGCATCGCCGAGCACGACGATGCGATACGTGGCCGGCGGCTTCGCCAGCGCATGCTCGCGGTCGCGCCGGCCGGTCGGGCTGATCTGCACGTAGCTGCGGCCTTCGGCGCTGAACCAGCCGCTCGCTTCCGGGCGCAGCGTCCAGCCGAGCTGCGGGTGAGGCGCGTACCAGACCGGCGAGCTGTAGCCGGCCGCCCGCAGCAGGAGCTCCAGGACCACAAAGGCGGCAACCGCGCCCGCCGCGAACCAGTATGCCCGCATGTCGATTTCTCCTTGGGTAGTTAGGTGGCATGCCTTTCGCGCGCCGCCGGGCTCCCCCACAGCGCCCGGTACGCGGCCAGCAGCTTGGGCACCTCGTAGCGCCATTCGAGCTCGCTCTCGATGCGGCGGCGGCCGAAGGCACCCATCGCGCTGCGCCGCTGCGGATCGTCGAGCAGCTCGACGATCTTCGCGGCGAAATCGAACGCGTCGTTGCGACGCGCATACAGCGAGGCCTGCTGCGCGGAGTAGCGCCCCTCGGTCAGGTCGAATTGCACCATCGGCTTGCCGAGCGCCATGTACTCCATGACCTTGTTCATGGTGGAGATGTCGTTCATCTCGTTGGCGAGGTCGGGGTTCACGCACACCTCCGCGGTGTTCAGCACCGCGAGCATCTCGTCGTCGGGCACCCGCCCGGTGAAGCTCACGTAGTCCGCCACGCCCAGCGCCTGCGCGAGGCGGCGCATTTCCTCCAGCGAAGTGCCGCCGCCCACCAGCACGAACTGCACGTCGCTGCGCCGCAGGTCGAACACCACGTGCGCCACGGCACGCAGCAGGCAGTCGATGCCCTCCTGGCGGCCCATGACGCCGACGTAACCGACGAGGAAGCGCCGGCCGCGTTTCAGCGCCTCGCGCGGCGGTACGACCTTCATGCGCTCCAGGCTCGGGCCGCTGCGCACTACGAATACGCGCTCGGGCGCCATGCCGCCGCGCTCGAGCGCTATGCGGCGATAGGAGTGGTTGGTGGCAATGGACACGTCGGCGAGGCGGAACGTGCACCGCTCGAGCCACAGCATCGCCTTCCACAGCAGCCCGCGCCGGCCGAACTTCGCTTCGTAGAGCTCCGGGCAGGCATCGTGGTGGTCGAACAGGAACTTCTTGCCGAAAAGCTTGTAGAAGGCGCCAACCAGGAACAGCAGGTCGGGCGGGTTGCAGGCGTGGACCACGTCGAAGCCCCGGTCGAAGGCCACCCGGAGCGAGAGATAAAAGGTGCAGGCGAGCGCCGTGCCGTACTCGAGCAGGTAGCCCGCCGCCCCGTGTCCCTCGGCCGGCAGCCGATAGCGCCGGATGTGGATGTCGTCGATGACCTCGAAGGCCTTCCCGTAGCCCTTGCCCGTGGGGCAGACGATGGACACCGCGTAGCCCGCGTCGCGCAGCGCGCAGGCCTCCTGCCACACGCGCCGGTCGAATGGGCAGGGCAGGTTCTCGACGAGGAAAAGGACGCGGTTACGAGGCTGCAGCATGCCGGGCGGCGCGCTTACCAGCAGATGCCTTCGTACACGCCGAGGATGGTCCGCGAGTCGCACACGCGCACGAAGTCGATGATGGTCTGGCCCTCGCCGACGCGCGACGGGACGTCGGCAAACTCCGGCGAGGCGTTGCCGATGACGATGGTCTGCGCGTGCGCCAGCACCTCGTCGATGGTCGACACCATCAGGCGCGAGATGTGCGGGATGCGGTTCAGGATGTAGTCGCGGTTGGCCCCATGGATGGCGGCGAGGTGCACGTTGCGATCGTACACGCGCAGGTCGTAGCCCTTGCCGATGAGCCGCTCGGTAAGCTCCACCATCGGGCTCTCGCGCAGGTCGTCGGTGCCGGCCTTGAACGAGAAGCCGAGGATGCCGACGCGCCGGTGGCCCTTGTCCACCACCGCCTGCACGCCCCGCTCGATCTGCATCTGGTTCGAGGGCAGGATCGACGAAACGATCGGCAGGTGGACGTCGAGCGTTTTCGCCCGGTAGAGCAGCGCGCGCACGTCCTTCGGCAGGCACGAGCCGCCGAAGGCAAAGCCCGGCTTCAGGTAATAGGGCGACAGGTTGAGCTTGTGGTCCTGGCAGAAAATGTCCATGACCTTGTGCGCGTCCACGCCGAGGGCCTTGCACAGGTGGCCGATCTCGTTGGCGTAGCCGACTTTCAGCGCGTGCCAGGTGTTGTCGGCGTACTTCACCATCTCGGCGGTCTCGATGTCGGTGCGGATAAGCGGCCCGGGCATGCGCGCGTACACCGCGGCGAGCAGGTCGCCGCTCGCGCGGTTCACCTCCCCTATCACGGTCTTCGGCGGGTGGTAGTAATCGTGCACCGCGGTGCCTTCGCGCAGGAACTCGGGGTTGATGCAGACGCCGAATTCCTCCCCGGCCCGCTTGTTCGAGAACTTCTCCAGCGTCGGCAGCACCACCTCTCGCATGGTGCCGGGCAGCATGGTGCTGCGCATGACGATCACCGGCGCGCCGTGGTGCGTGGCGAGCGTGCGGCCGATCTGCTCGCACACCCGGCGCACATAGCGCAGGTCGATGCCGCCGTTGGGCTGGCTGGGCGTGCCGACGCAGACGTACGTCATGTCGGTCTGGCGCACCGCCTCGCCCACCTCGGTGCTGGCGCGCAGGCGGCCGGCGGCTACCTGCTCGGCGATGATCTGGCCGATGTCCTTCTCGATGATCGGCGTCTTGCCGGCGTTGATCAGGTCGACCTTGGTGCGCTCCGGATCGACGCCGATGACCTCATGGCCGTCGCGGGCAAGGCAACCCGCGGATACGGCGCCCACGTACCCCAGGCCCAACACGCTGATTTTCATAGCTGGAAAGGATGAGGCCGCCGCGTTGAGCGACGCGCACGCGCCCTTAGTCCGATGGGCGGGTTGCCTTGTAGCGACTCCCTCGACCGCGCTTGTGGCCGTATTACACACAAGCGCCGCGCTTGCGTAATTCTTGCTGGATGGAACTGGTATCCCCCGCAGAGGGGGGTTATTCAATCAGCCATAAGGAGCTCACCATGAATATCAGGAACCTCGCCCTCGCGGTCGCCTTTGGCCTGGCCGCATCTCTTCCCGCGGCCGCCCAGCAGCAGGGCAGCCAGGGGCAATCGGGGCAGAGCGCGTCGAGCGGCGGGCAGACCACCTCGCTCGAGCAGCGCGGTGACCGCGCCAGCGGCAACTGGGGCTGGCTCGGATTGCTCGGCCTGATCGGGCTCGCCGGGCTGCGCGGCCGGCGCGACCACACCTACGACAGCACGCGCCGCACGACCTAGGCGGCGTGGCGACGCAGGGCTCGCCGGACAGCGAACGCCCCGGCGAGCAGCGCGCCCGCGCCGATGAATACCGCGCTGGCCGGCGCCCGGCGCGCGCCGAGCTGCAAACGGCGCATGAGGTCCATGAAGGTGGCGTCGTACTGCGCGTCCGCCGGATCGAGCTTGCGCAACGCGGCAATCAGCCGGCGCATCTCCTCATGCTCCGGAACGGATTTCTGCAAGCCGCGTGCCGCGCGCCGGCTTCGATCTTGCTGGAGGCGTACCAGAGGCGGACATGATTACCCTCGTGTTCCGGAATTCCACCCCCGAGAGCGTGTCGAGGGGCCCGGTGCCGTCGGTGCGCATCGACCGCGAGATAGTCACGGGTGGGGGAAGCCAGCTCGCGCGGCACAGGAACCACGTCTGGCAGGTCGAAGGCCGCGAGTTCCTGCGGATGGATTGCGCCGACGCGGTCACCGTGCATCTCGAGCGCGGCGACCAGGCTTCGCCCGTGTACGGGCCGTTCATCCACTTCTCCTCCACCGACGGCATCTGCTATGCCGACCACGAGGTGTTCGCGCACTTCGACGAGGACAGCACGGAGTGGTTTTCCCATCGCGACCGCAAGTGGTGGTCGGCGATGGTGGTCAAGTCCGTCTAGCAGGGGAAAGCGGAAGAAGTCGTTCCCGCGAAGGCGGGGACCCAAGTTCGAAAATCAGAAGGCCTGCCTGCTAAGGTCTTTCGACTCGGTCTCCTGGATTAGCCTGATCTTTGCATTGGCTAAAGCAACGATGGCGCTCAACGGGGTCCCCGCCTTCGCGGGGACGACCATTCCGCGCTCTTCAGAGTTTCCCTGGAGCGCGGCCCTAGCCGTAGCCCAGCTCGCGGTTCAGCCGGCCGCCGACCGCGTCGAAAGCCTGCAGGTCGGCATGGGAGAGGTGCTTGCGCCATCTCTCGTCCAGCCGGATCGCGCCGCCGCCGTGCAGGCGGCTGCGATGGCCGAGCACATGACCCTCCGCGCTCGGCACGCTTTGCGCCGGATGCGCCCACACGCCGATGAATTGCCATAGCGCGCTCAGCGTCCGGTCCGGCGCCTCGCACAGCTCCTCGTATCGCACCTGCATCCATTGCGTGCGATCCAGCCCGCGGACGATGAGCGCGGTTTCCTCGTTGGAGCGGCGCCACTGGTAAGCCGCCTGGCGCAGCGGCAGGCGCGCGTTGCGGGCGAGGCTCAAGGTCGTTCCGCGCCCGTCGCGCACCAGCCAGAGCACCTTCACGTCGAAGCGCGGATTGCGCAGGTGGTACTTGAGCTGCACGCCCGCCTTGGAGGAGTCCACGAGCACCGTCTTGCCGCTGCACTGGAGGACGCTTTCGGCCAGCGCCGCCTTGAGCGCCTGGCTGTCCCGGACATGCCGCACGCCGCCCGAGAGCCAGATGCCGGCATCGCGCGCCGCCTCGACCAGCGGGCCGCGGTGCAGCGGCTTCATCAAGCGCCGCACGAGCGCGCTGGGCGCATCGCGGATGTCGGTGCTGGCGGTGGTGGCCGCGTAGGAGAACCCGCGCGTTGCCATTGCGGCGGATACCTCCACCCAGAAGCTGCACTGGGCGAGCGCGCGGCCGCAGGAGCACCGGTAGCCGGGACGCGCGCGGTACGGCGTGCCGCTCAGCTCGCCGACCGTGCAGACATCGGCGTGCCGGGCGAGCTGCAGCGCGAGCAGCGTGGACCCCGAATGCGGCGCGGACTTGATGTACACGAGCGGGATGCGAGGGGAGCGCCCCTCGTCATGCTTGCCGTGGTCGCGCCGGCCCTGGTGCGCAGGCGCGGCGCCTGCGCGCCCCATCATGCCGCGGAACTCGAGAACGAAAGCCATGGTGGGCTCCTTTGGAGGAAAGACGTTCAGCAGACGGCACGGGGGATATGCATCTCGCTGCGCAAGACCGTGCGCCCGGCGAGGCGCGCGCGCCACACGATGGTCGGCGCCGGTATGCGGCTGTCGAAAGCGCGCGAGATCCAGCCCGCCATGGGGACGAGGCTGCCCGTGCGGACCGCTACGCTCGCGCCTTCGGCCTGCGGCAGGAGCAGGCGCACGCACGCCTCGCCGCGCCACAGGATGAAGCCCTGCTCGATCGGCTCGAGCCGGCAAGCCTCGTGGCAGTGAAAGAAGAGCTCCACCTCGTGCGAGCGCGCCATCTCCAGCGTGTCTTCGACCAGCACGCGCCGCGCCGCCTTGTCGAGCTCGACAAGCCGCCGGTGACGCACCGGATCTTCGAGGCGCAGGTAGCCGTCGTGCCAGCCCTCGAAGCTGTCCTTTTGCGCCATGGACAGCCACAGGCTGCAGCCGGCGCGAGCCTTCTTTAGCCAGAGGAAGTTGCCGCCCTGCACCGACTGGTCCTGCCCGTCCACGCGCACCGTGTTGTGCGCGCCGGTGCCGCGGAAGTACTGCCGGAATGCTTCGCCCGTGTGGTAGGCGTACGTCCCCGGGTCCACCAGGAACTCGCGCCCGCCTGCGGAGAACGTGAACGCCAGGGCGTCGGCATGCCCGTGCGCCGCAATCGAGCGGTAGCCCAGCGGCCCGGCGTCGGCGACGATGCGGATCTCCCTCGGCGTGTCGAATTCGCAGCCGAGGACGTAGTAGCCGCCTTCGGGAAACGCCTGGCGCGGCGGAAGCCGGGTCTTTCCCGCGTCGAGCGCGCTGTGCTCGGCCTCGGCCCGCGCGCCCAGCAGCCAGCGCGTCTTGTCGTCCAGGGTTCCGGCCTTGTGCTTGAAATCGCCGCGGCGAAAGAGGATCGCCCCGGTCGCGAGGAGCGAGCGGTACGGGCAGTGCGGCGCCGGCGCAAGCCGGAATACCCGGCCGTCGTCCGCGTCGCCGATCATCGGTACATTGCCGCCCGCGTCCATGATGGACGCCAGATAGTCGAGCATGGCCTCGAGGCGCGATTCATATTCGGCGCAGAACGGCCGGCCGTTCGCCTTGCCGGCGAGCAGGCAGAACAGCAGGAAATCGAGCACGAAATGCTGGTACCACACCGCCTGCTCGCGGTTCACGCCGTCGGCTGCATTCTGCGCCAGCGCCTCGCGCTCCAGGATCGCCTTGCCGGAGCTTACCCACCCGGCGCTCGCGCGCCAGTGCGGCCACGTGAGGCCGGCGACGAACAGGCCGGCCGCTTCGCCGATGAGATGGTTGTTGGCCGAGGAATGCAGCGACAGCCAGCCGCGCACGAACTGCGCATGCTGGTACACGGAGCGCAGCCAGCTCTCGCGCAGCCCCCGGTAGCGCGCCTGCTCGAACAGCGGCGAATCAACGCCGCCCGCGAGCTGCCAGACGATCGACCAGTTGATCAGGCGTATGCCGGCTTCCAGCGCGCTTGCCCAGTTCGGCCCCGCGCGATGCGGGCACGACAGGAACCAGCTCTCCAGGTGCTCGGCGATGCTGTCGAAGTAGCGCTGCTCGCCGCTCAGCGCGTAGGCCTGCGCCAGGGTTACCAGGTGAAGGTGCCGGTTCGGCTCCCACAGGTACTTGATATCGCCGACCAGGTCCGGATCGCGGTAGTCGAGCGTCTTGCCGAAGGCGAGCGGCGCCTCGATGCCGGTCTTCGGGTCGCGGTTCCAGCGCGGCGGCTGGCCGAGATTTACGCCGCGCAGCGCAAAGACGTCGACCGAGCCGTGCGCGATGCGCTCGGCCGCGGCGAGGTACGCGGCCGCCGGCAGCCCGGGCGGCGGCGAGACCCACGGCTTGCAGCGCGCAGCCAGGTCGGGCGCCGGCATGGCGCGCGCGCCGAGCAGCCCGCGCCGCTCCGCTTGCGCCTGCAGCGCGCGCAACGAGCGATGGACAAGCTCCGCCGGCGTCATGCAGCGCAGGCGGTTGAGCAGCCAGCGCGGCTTGCGCTTCAGCCCAGGCGGTACGTCCGGTGCCAGATTTCCAGGTTGAGAAGCGTCCACAGCAGTTTTTCGTGGTTTTGCCTTCCCTCGAGATGCTCGCCCAGGAGGCGGTCGAGCACCGTGGCGTTGTAATAAGGCCGCGTGAGCGAGCCCGGAGCCTGCAGGTGCTCGAGGAGGAATTCGCGCATGTCGCCGCGAAACCACTCGTTCACCGGAACGCGAAAGCCCACTTTGGGCCGCCGGCGGATGCGCTTGGGAATCAGCTGCCGGCCCGCCTGCCGCAGGATCCACTTGGTGCGCCAGCCGCGCACCCGCATCGCGTCGGGCAGCGCCGAGACGTATTCGGCAAGCCGGTGGTCCAGGAACGGCACGCGCGCCTCGATGGAGGCCGCCATGGTCATGCGGTCGCCCCGCTCGAGGAGGTTGTCGGGCAGCCAGCTCGTCTGGTCGAAGTACAGCATGCGCCGCAGGCCGCTGTTTCCCGGCGCAGCGTCGAACGGAGCCGCGCCGTCGAGCACCGGAGCGCCGTTCAGCCGCGCGGCTGCGAGCCGGTCGCACTCCCGGCGCTCGAGCGCCCCGAACCAGCGCACGTAGCGCTCGCGCCAGTCTTCGATGTCGGCGGCAGCCAAAGCGGTCTTCACCCGCCGGAAGCCGTAGGGCAGCGCCGCAGCGAGCGGAGCAATGAGATGGCGGCGCACTGCCCGGGGCAGCAGCCGGTAGCTCCCGGCATAGCGTTCCATCACGTGCTTCGGATAGCCGCCGAGCAGCTCGTCGCTGCCCTCGCCGGTGAGCACCATCTTGACGCTGCGCGCCGCCTCGCGCGCCAGCATGTAGATCGGGATGTCGGAGGGCTCGGACACGGGCGCGTCGCGGAAGGCGACGAGCTTCGGCAGCTGCGCCATCAGGTCGTGCTGCGAGACGAGCATTTCGTGGTGATCGGTGCCGAACTGCCCGGCCACCTCGGCCGCGTAGGACAGCTCGCTGTAGCGATCCTCCGCGAACCCGACCGAGAAGGTCTTCACCCTCGGATGGTGGCGGCTCATCAGCGCCACCACGGTGCTCGAGTCGAGCCCGCCCGAAAGGAACGCGCCGAAGGGCACGTCGCTCACCATCTGCAGGTTCACGGCGTCGTCGAGCGCCGCAAGGAACCCGGGCACCGCGTCCGACGCTCCAGCGTTGCGCGGGCCGCGCTCGCGATCGGGCGGCGTCCAGTAGCGCGTCTCTCGCAGGCGGCCGGATTGCCAGACCGCGCAGGTGGCCGGCATCAGCTTGCGCACGCCCGTGAACAGGGTGCGCGGGCCGGGCACGTAGCGGTACGCGAGGCACTCGCGCACCGCGTGCAAGTCGACGCCGGGGCGTACGCCCGGGATCCTCAGCAGCGCCTTCACCTCCGAGGCGAAGAACAGCGACTCGCCGCGCTCGCACAGGTAAAGCGGCTTCTCGCCGAAACGGTCGCGCGCGAGCACCAGCCGCGCGCTTCGCGCATCCCAGATGGCGAAAGCGAACTGGCCGCGCAGGTGCCGCACCACGTGCTCGCCCCAGTGCTGGTAGCCGCGCATCAGCACTTCCGTGTCCGAGTCGAGCGCGAACCGGTAACCGTGCTGCGCGAGCTCGGCGCGCAGCTCGCGGAAGTTGTAGATCTCGCCGTTGAACGTCACCGCGACGCCGGCCGCGTCGTCGCACATGGGCTGGCGCGCGCCCTGCGGATCGATGATCGCGAGCCGGCGGTGGCCGAGCACCACGCGGTGGCTCGCGCTTTGGTATGCGCGCATGCCCTCGCCGTCCGGGCCGCGGTGCGCGAGCGCATCCAGCACCGCCTGCATGGCGCCGTCCTCGGGCGCCTCGCGCGGCGCAGCGACCCAGCCGGCTATGCCGCACATGGCGCGCTCCTCAAAGTGCCGTGTGCGTCGCGCGCGCGGCGCACAGCACCGCGTACAGGGCGGCGAAGTCCGCCGCGACGCGATCTACGGTGAAGGAGCTGGCCACGCGGCTGCGGCAGGCAGTGCTCATGCGCACGAGCCGCGCGCGGTCGCGATCCAGCGCGGCGATCGCCCCGGCGATGGCCTGGGGATGCCGCGGCTCGACGAACAGTCCATGCACCCCGTGCGCCACCACGTCGGGGATGGCGCCGATGCGCGTCACGATCGGGACCACGCCGGCCGCCATGCCTTCCAGCAGCGCATACGGCAGGCCCTCGGGATGGTAGGAGGGCAGCAGCAGCACGTCCGCCTGTGCGAGGAGCTGCGCCTTGCGCTCGCCGAACGCCGGCCCGACGAACGTCACCTGCTCCTGCAGGGCGAGGGCCGCCACGCGGGCCTGCAGCCTTGTCTCTTCCGGCCCGCTTCCCGCTACTACGAGCTGCGGCTGCCGGCCGGACGGGCGCAGCGCGGCGAGCGCCTCCAGGCTCTCGAACAGGCCCTTCGCGGCGATCAGGCGCCCGATGTAGAGCAGTCGCAGAGGCGCCCGCGCGGCAACGCTACCGCGCTCCGCGCCAGGCAGCTCGCCGGCAGCGATGCCGTTCGGCACGAGCGCGATGTGCTGTCCCGGCACGAACGCGCGGTACGCGCGCTGCTCCACGCTCGCCAGCACCACCACGACGTCGGGCCAGCCCAGCGTGAAGCGCAGCCACGCGCTCAGCAGCCGGCTGGCGAAAAACTCCGCCGGCAGCGCGCCGCCATGCACCTGGTACACGACGCGCGCGCCCAGCAGCTTGGCCACCGCGACATAGACGAGGTCGCGCCAGTATGCGCGAGCGTCGAGCGACGTATTGACGTGCACCACCGCCGCCCGCCGGGGCAGGATCGCCGTCGCGAGGAGCAACGGGCTTGCGAGCAGCCGCGCCGCGCGGCGCAGGCGCCCTTCCGCGCGGCCTTCGCTTCCCACCTGGAAGTGCACCAGCTCGAACTGCCGCGGCAGGCTCGAGCCGAGCAGCAGGTTGAGATGCGTGCTCACGCCGCTCACCGCGTCGCGGCCGGGGCCGAGCACGATGACGAGGGGCTGGGTGGAGCTCATTGGAAAACCTGCGTAGCGGCGGCTATATGCCGCCCCCCTGTCAAGGGGGGAAGCGAGCGCGGTTTTCGCGAGCGGGGGGTTGGTTTTAGCCAAAAAACACCAACCCCCCGCTCGCCTTCGGCTCGCTCCCCCCTTGACAGGGGGGCATGAAGGCGAGCGCTCATGCCTCCATGCGCACCGGCTGCGAGATCCGCGTCGCGAAGCGTTGCTGCACGAAGTAGGCAAGCTCGGCGAGGCAGCGCGCGACGGGCCACTCGGCGGTGGGCACTTCGAGCTCGGGCGCGAGCGGCGGCTCGTAGGGCGCAGAGACCCCCGTGAACTCCTTCACCTCCCCGGCGCGCGCCCGCTTGTACAGGCCCTTGGTGTCGCGCGTTTCGCACACCTCGAGCGGCGCATTGATGTAGATCTCGTTGAAGCAGGCGCGATGCGCGGCGCGCACGCGGTCGCGGTCGACGCGGTAGGGCGAGATGAAAGCGGTGATCACGATCGTCCCGGCCTCCGCGAACAGCGCGGCGACCTCGCCCACGCGCCGGATGTTCTCCGAGCGCTCCGCCGGCGAGAAGCCGAGGTCGGCGTTCAAGCCGCGGCGCAGGTTGTCGCCATCGAGCAGGAAGGCGTGGTAGCCCTTGTGGAACAGCATGCGCTCGAGCTCGACGGCCAGGGTCGACTTGCCCGCGCCCGAGAGCCCGGTGAACCACAGGATGGCGCCACGGTGGCCGTTCATGCGAGCGCGCTCCGCCGGCAGCACGCGGTGCTCCACGGCGAAAAGGTTGCTCGCCTTCGGCGCGGCCGGCTGGCGCTGGTCGGGGTAATCGCGCGTGCTCACCGTGCCGCCGCCGACGATCTGGTGGCCGTCCAGCAGCACGAAGCGCCCGGTCAGGCCGTTGTCGGCATGATCGTCCAGGGCGAGCAGGCTGCGCACCCGCACCACGACTTCCGCTATGCCGCCCGGGGGCACTTCGCCGCCCTCGATGGACGACAGCGTGTCGGTGTCCACGATGCGCTCGATCTTCTCTACCGTCGCCAGGGTCTCCGCGGCGCCGTGGCGCAGCCGGTACTGGGCCCCCGCGGCAAGCGGCAGCCGCCCCAGCCAGAACACGCTGGCGCGGAACACGTTGGTGACCACCGGCGCGCTGTGCGGGTGGCTCGCCACCTGCCCGCGCTCGACGAAGATCTCCTCGTCCAGCGTTATGCCGACCGACGCGCCGGCAGCCGCGGCGAGCGGCGCCGGCGCGTTCCATGCCTCGATGGAGGCGACGCGCGCGGCGCGGTTCGACGGCGAGAAAAGCAGCCGGTCACCCAGGCGCAGCTGGCCGCTTTCGATGCGGCCGGCAACCACGCGGCGCTCGTCGAACTTGTACACGTCCTGCACCCACATGCGCAGCGGCATGTCCACGGCCGCCGCCGGCTGCGGCAGCGCGTCGAGCGCTTGCAGCAGCGTCGGGCCTGCGTACCAGGCCATCTGCGGGACGCGATTGCGGATGTTCGCGCCCTCGCGCGCGGCGAGCGGCACGCAGCACAGCTCCGGCCCGGCGAGGCCGATGCTCTCGAGATAGCGCGCCACTTCCAGGCGCACCTCGCGGTAGCGCCGCTCGGCATAACCGACCAGGTCCATCTTGTTCAGCGCCACGACCACGCGGCGCACGCCGAGCAGCCGCAGCAGATAGGCGTGGCGGCGGGTCTGCTCCTGCACCCCCTCGTGCGCGTCCACGACCAGCACCACCGCGTCGGCGCTTGCCGCGCCGCTCACCATGTTCTTCAGGAATTCCTTGTGCCCGGGCGCGTCGATCAGCAGGTAGTGGCGCGCCGCGGTGCGGAAGCGGATCTGGCTGGTGTCGATGGTGATGCCCTGGTCGCGTTCCGCCTGCATGGCGTCTATCACGAAGGCCCACTCGAACGGCATGCCGCGCTTCTCCGACATCGCCTTCACCGCCTCGAGCTTGCCCTCGGGCAGCGCGCCCGTTTCGTGCAGCAGGCGACCGACCAGCGTCGACTTGCCGTGGTCGACATGGCCTACGATGACCAGCTTCAGCGTGCTCATTTCTCCCCTCACATGTAGCCGTCGGCGCGCAGGCGCTCGAAGGCGTCTTCCGACTCGTGGTCCATCGCGCGGCCGGCGCGCTCCGGGATGCGGGTGCGCTCGAGCTCGGCGATGATCTCCGGGATGGTGGCGGCGCTGCTCGCCACCGGAAAGGTGATGTCCCTGTCGCCGAGCGAGCGGTAGCGCTTGCCGTGCTTCGCGAAATACAGCTCGACGCAGGGGATCTTCTCGCGCAGCGTGTAGCGCCAGATGTCGATCTCGGTCCAGTGGAGCAGCGGATGCACGCGCAGGTGCGCGCCCGGCGGCACGTCGGAGTTGAACTGGTGCCAGAACTCCGGCGGCTGGTCCTTGAGGTTCCAGGCGCCGTCCGCGCCGCGCGGGCTGAACACGCGCTCCTTCGCGCGGATCGATTCCTCGTCGCGCCGGATGCCGGCGATGATTCCCTGGAAGCCGAGCTCGGCGAGCGCGTTGCGCAGGCCGAGCGTCTTGCGCGCCGCCGAGCGCGCCGCAGGCGGCAGCCCGGGGTCCACCTGCTCCACCGGCGGGCAGGGTCGCACCACGAGGTTCAGGTCCCATTGCCGCGCGTATCTTTCGCGGAAGGCGTACATCTCCGGGAACTTCCGGCCGGTGTCGATGTGCAGCACCGGAAACGGCACGCGGCCGAAGAACGCCTTCTTCGCCAGCCACACCATGGTGTTCGAGTCCTTGCCGAGCGACCACAGCATCGCCAGCCGGTCGATGCGGTTGAAGGCCTCACGGAAAATATAAACACTCTCGCTCTCGAGCTGGTCGAGGTGATCCAAATGACGCTCCCGCAGTTTTGTCGCGCCAATCTAGCGAACGGCGGGTGAACGTCTTCCAGACCAGCGTACCTCCGCATGGACTATCCGCCGGGCAGCACGGGCGCGCCTGCCGCCGCGCTCTACTTGCGGCTCGAGCGAGCGTATGGACGACACGGTTCTCCTCGTGCCGGGGCTGCGCGGCAGCGGGCCCGCACACTGGCAAAGCCTGTGGCAGGCGAAGCATCCGGCGTTTCGTAGGGTGCTACAGCGCGAGTGGGGCGCGGCGCGCCTGGAGGACTGGAGCGCTGCCGTGGACGAAGCCGTGCGCGCCGCGCATGGACGCGTGTTCATCGTCGCCCATGGCTTCGGCTGCCTGGCCAGCCTGCGGCGACTGCGCCGCCGCTCGTGCGACGTCGCCGGCGCGCTGTTCGTCGCGCCGCGCGATCCGCCGGATTTCGGCATGGAGCTTCCGCCGCCCGGCGAGCCGCTCGAGCTGCCCAGCACGCTGGTGGCGAGCCGCGACGATCCTTGCATGCCGTTCGCGCACGCGCAGCGGCTGGCACGACGCCTCGGCAGCCACTTCGTCGATGCGGGCGAGGCAGGCCATCTCGATGACGCCGCGGGCTTCGGGTCGTGGGAGAAGGGCGAGCGGCTGCTGGCACGGGTCTGCGCCAGGGCGCAGGCCCGGGAGCGCGAGCTTCAGGTGGCGCTCGCGCTTACCACGTAGCTCCGGTGCCAGATCTCCACGTTGAGCAGCGTCCAGAGGAGCGCCTCGTGGTTGCGCTTGCCCTCGAGGTGCTCGCCTAGCACGCGGTCGAGCGCCGCGCCATCGTAATACTGGCGCGTCACCGAGGAGCGGCCGCGCAGCTGCTCGGTGGCGAAATCGCGCAGCTCGCCTCTCAGCCAGTCGCCCAGGCGAAGGCGCCAGCCCGACTTCGCGCGCCGCTGCAGCGGCGCCGGCAGCAATCGCTTCGCCGCCTGCCGCAGGATCCATTTCGTCGACATGCCGTTCACGCGCTGCACATCGGGCAGCGCGGAGACGTACTGGGCCAGGCAATGGTCGAGAAAGGGCATGCGCAGCTCGAGCGAGGCAGCCGCGCCCACGCGGTCGTTGCGCTCCAGCAGCTGGTCGGGCAGCCAGGCGCTCTGGTCGGCGTACAGCGCGCGGCGCAGCGCGCTGGCGTGGCGGTCCGAGCCGGGCCGGGTCTCGTTGGATGAAGACTTCCTCGTGAGGAGCGTGTCGCGCCACTCGTACAGCTTGAGCGGCGCCGCAGAGGTGTCGAAGCGCCCCGCGCTCACCAGCGGCGCGAGCAGGCGAGCGGGAAATGCGCCGACGCCGCCGAAGGCCACGTCGGCGACGTAGCGGCGATAGCCGCCGAGAATTTCGTCGCAGCCGTCGCCGGTGAGCACGCTCTTCGCGATGCGGCCGGCTTCCACCGCCAGCCGGCACGCCGCCAGCTCGGAGGGGCGTGCGAGCGGCGCGTCGCGGCACGCCACCAGGTACTCCCAATGGGACACCAGTTCCTGCGGCGTAACCACAATCTCGTGGTGCTCCGAGCCGAAGTGCTTGGCCGCCTGCGCGGCGGCGGGCAGCTCGCTTGCCCGATCGCCTTCGAAGCCGAGCGAGAAAGTCTTGAGCGTGGAGCTGCCGGCGCTTGCCAGCGCGAGCAGCACCGCCGAGTCGAGCCCGCCCGAGAGCAGAACCCCTTCCGCGGGGCGCAGGCGCACCGCCTCCTCCAGCGCCGCGAGGAATCCCTCGAGCGGCCGGGGATTGCGGCTCTTCACATACGGCGCGCCGTCGGGCGGCGTCCAGTAGCGCACTTCGTGCAGCTTGCCGTGCTGCCACAGGCCGTAGCTGCCGGGCTGCAGCTTGCGGATGCCGGCGAACAGCGTGCGCGGTCCGGGCACGTAGCGATAAGCGAGGCAGTCCCACAGCGAAGACAGGTCGACGCCGGCCGCAACCCGGGACTGGAGCAGCGCCTTGGCCTCGGAAGCGAAATGCAGCGTGCCGTCTTTCTGGTGCAGGTACAGCGGCTTCTCGCCGAAGCGATCGCGCGCCAGGAGCAGCCGATCCTTGCGCGAGTCCCAGATGGCGAAAGCGAACGGCCCGCGCAGCTGCTTGACGAGGTCCTTGTCCCAGTATTGGTAGGCGCGCAGCAGCACTTCCTCCGGCGCCTCGCCGGCGAAGCGGAAGCCGCGGCCGGCGAGACGCTCACGCAGCTCGCTCGCGTTCACGATGCAGCCGTCCAGCACGAGGGCGATTTGCGAGGCCGGATCCCGAAGCGACGCGCCGAGCACCGCCTGGCGCCGGCGATCATGCTCGACGTAGCCGACCAGGCTGCCGATGCCGCGGTGCGCGAGGGCGCGCAGCATTGCGCCCAGCCCGCCTTCGTCCTCGGGGTGGCGTGCGGCGGCTACCCAGCCTGCGATGCCGGCCATGGCGAGGCTTTCATGCCCGCTTGCACGCCGAGCCGGGCATAGATGGCTTCGAGCTGCGGCACGGCGTGCTCGGCCGCGAAACGCCGCCGCACCGACTCGTGCCCCGCGGCGCCGACGCGGCCGGCGAGACCGCGGTCCAGCAGCAGCTCCCGCAGCCGCCGCTCGAGCGTGGCGCTGTCGCCCGGGGCAACGAGAAAGCCGCTTATGCCGTCGGACACCACCTCCGGGATCGCCCCCACTGCCGAGGCGACCACCGGCACGCCGGCGGCCATGGCCTCGAGCAAGGTCATCGGCAGCCCTTCGGCGTACGAAGGCAGCGCGTAGGCCGCTGCGTTCTCGAGCAGGACGCGCTTGCCCGAGGGTCCGACCCAGCCGGTAAGCTTGACCGCGCCGGCGATCCCCAGGCGCTTGGCGTAGGCCGCGACCGCGGCGCGATCGCCGCGGCCCGCGCACACCAGGCGTACATCGGGAAAGGCCGCGCGCAGCCGCGACAGCGCATCGAGCAGGTCGAACAGGCCCTTGTCGGCGCGCAGCGTCCCGAGGAACAGGATGAGTCTCGCGCGCGCGGCTGCCGGCGGAAGCGCCGCCACCACCACCGGCGCCGGCAGGACGGTGGCGCGCACTTCCGGAGTGAGGGAGCGCAGCGCCGCGGCCATGCGCTGCGATGGCACCGCCACGCACGCCGCATGCCGCAGCAGCAGGCGAATGAGCGAGCATCCGGCATGGCCGCTCGCGTCCAGCAGCCGCTCGAAGCCGCCGCCGTGGAGGTGCAGGATCACCGGCCAGCCGGCGGCGAGCGCCGCGCCGGCGTAGAGCGCATCCCGCCAGAAGGCGGCTGTCGCCTCGGCATGCAGGTGGAGCACCGCGCGGCGCTCCCGCGCGAGCGCGGCGGCGAAGCGCCCCGCCGCGTTGGACGCCACGTACTCGATCGGCCAGCGAGCGAAGAGGCCCTGGGTGCGATAAGCGTCGAGCACGGCCGCGATGCCGCCGAGGCTGCCGGGCGCCGGGCCCAGCATGACGACGCTTGGATGGCCTACAGACGCCATACGCGCAATCCTTCGCGCCGGAACGCGGCTGCGTCGCACGCCGACTTGACGTCGATCAGGCAACCGTGGCGCACGATCTTCTCCATGTATGCCCTCGGCGGCAGCTCGAGGAACCTGCGGTGCGGCACCGCGAGCACCAGCGCATCGGCCGCCGGCAGATCCTCCCACGCGCACAGCCGCACGCCATACTCCATCAGCGCCTCCTCCGTACTCGCCAGCGGATCGTGCACGAAGGTGTCGACGCCGAACTCGCGCAGCTCGCGCACGATATCCATGACCTTGGAGTTGCGGATGTCGGAAACGTTCTCCTTGAACGCCAAGCCGAGGATGTTGACGCGCGCGCCCTTGATGTTGCGGCCGGCGTGGATCATCTGCTGCACGGTCTTGCGCGCGATATGGCTGCCCATGGCGTCGTTGATGCGCCTGCCGGCCAGGATCACTTCCGGGTGGTAGCCGGCAAGCTCCGCCTTGTGCGTCAGGTAGTAGGGATCGACGCCGATGCAGTGCCCGCCGACCAGGCCCGGGCGGAACGGCAGGAAGTTCCACTTGGTCGCGGCCGCCTTCAGCACTTCCTCCGTGTCCAGGCCCAGCCGCTCGAAGATGATGGCGAGCTCGTTGACGAACGCGATATTGAGATCGCGCTGCGTGTTCTCGATCACCTTGGCGGCCTCGGCCACCTTGATGGAGGAGGCGCGGTAGACGCCGCCCCGGACCACCGAGGCGTACAGCTCGGCGATCTTCTCCAGGGTTTGCGCATCGTCGCCCGACACGACCTTGAGCACGCGGGTGAAGGTGCGCTCGCGATCGCCCGGATTGATGCGCTCGGGCGAATATCCGACGTGGAAGTCCTGCCGCCAGCGCATGCCCGAGCGCTTCTCGAGCAGCGGCACGCACACTTCCTCCGTGGCGCCGGGATACACCGTCGACTCGTAGATCACGATGGCGCCGGGCTTCATGTACTGCCCCACGGCTTCGCTTGCCAGCTGCAGCGGGCGCAGGTCGGGCTGGCGGGCGGCGTTGATCGGCGTCGGCACGGCGACGATGATGAAGTCGGCGTCGGCCAGCCCGGCCGCGTCGGCCGTCGGCCGGAAATGGCGCGCTTCCGCGAGCTCCGCGCTTGCAACTTCGCCGGTGGCGTCCACCCGCCGCTCGAGATCGCTGATGCGCTTGCTGGACGCGTCGTAGCCGATGGTCGGCCGGTGCCTGCCGAAGGCCACGGCCACGGGCAGGCCGACATAACCGAGGCCGACCACCGCCACCGTGGCGCGCGCGGTCTCCGCGCGCGGCGCCGTGTGCGGGACAGCCGAAAGCACCTCAGGCATGCGCCGCCCTCCTCGCTTCGGCGGACAGCAGCTCGCCGATGTACCAGTCGATGGTCTGCGCGAGCCCGGAGCTCAGGGTGAAGCCCGGGCGGTAGCCGAGCAGCCGCGCCGCCTTGGAGACGTCGGCCCGCGACAGCAGCACGTCGCCGCGGCGCGGCTCGCGATGCACCGGCCGCGCGTTGCGCAGGTGCGGCAGGCGCTGCGCGAGCTGCGCCCGCATCAGCTGGAACAGCTCGCTCAGCGTGGTCTGCTCGCCGACCGCCACGTTGTAGCACTGGCCGAGCGCCTGCGGGTCGTCCACCATCGCGGCAAGCAGGTTGGCCTGCACCACGTTGTCCACGTGGCAATAGTCGCGCGCCGCGCTGCCGTCGCCGTTCACGTAGGCCGTCTCGCCGCGCAGCAGCGCGCCGATCCATGCCGGGATCACCGAGGCATAGGGACCATCGGGGTCCTGTCGCGGGCCGAACACGTTGAAATAGCGCAAGCCGATGCTCTCGAAGCCGTAGCAGGCGGCGAACACGTCGGCATAGAGCTCGTTGATGTGCTTGCTCAGGCCGTAGGGCGACATCGCCCGCCCGATCTGCGACTCGACCTTGGGCAGGGCTAGATGGTCGCCGTATACCGCGCTCGAGCTCGCGTAGACGAGGCGCCTGGCGCCGGCGTCGCGGGCGGCGAGCAGGATGTTGAGGAAGCCGCTCACGTTGCTGTCGTGCGTGCGCAGCGGCTTGTCGATGGAGCGCGGCACGCTTCCCAGGCCGGCCTGGTGCAGCACCACGTCGACCGACGAACACGCGGCGATGCAGGTGTCGAGCGAGCGGATGTCGCCTTCGATGAAGCGCAACCTCGCCCGGCGCGGCTCGCCGACTGCGCGGCGCACGTGCTCGAGGTTTTCGCGCTTGCCGGTGGAGAAGTTGTCCAGACCGACCACCTGCTGGTCGAGCAGCAGCAGGTGCTCGACGAGGTGCGAGCCGATGAAGCCGGCCGCCCCGGTGACCAGCCAGGTGCGGGGGCTGCCGCTAATGTGCTGGCGCGCTTGTTCGTAGGTTTTCACGATTTCTCCTTGCAGACTCGAGATCCAGGAGCAGCGTTTCGTAGCGATCCACCATGGCCCGCTCGGAAAACCGCTGCTCCACCGTGGCGCGGGCGGCAACGCCCATGCGCCTGCGCGCCTCCTCGCCGGCGAGCGCGGCAAGCCGCTCGACCAGGGCCCCGGTATCGCCCACGGGGAAGAGAAAGCCGTTCTCCCCCGGGCGGATCATTTCGGCCGCGCCGCCAATGTCGGAATGCACCACCGGCCTTTCGAGCGCCATGGCCTCGAGCGCGGCAATGGACAGCGTTTCGACGGCGACGCTGCACAGCACCACCACGTCGCAGGCGCCAAGCAGCGGTCGCACGTCATCCTTGAAGCCCGTGACGAGAACGTCGGCCGACACGCCGAGGCTGCGGGCGCGCGCCTCGACCGTCCCGCGCGTCGGGCCGTCGCCGACGAACAGCGCGCGCGCCGCAACGCCGCGCGCACGCAGCGCCGCGACGGCCTCGACGAGCTGCAGATGGTTCTTCTCGGGACGCAGCTTGCCGCAAAGGCCGACGACGTAGTCCCGCTCCGCGAATCCCAGGGCGCCGCGGATGGCGCTGCGCTCGCTCGGCGCGCGCGGCCGCCAATGCTCCGCGTCCACGCCGTTATAGATCACCTCGTTGCGCCGCGCATGCAGCATGCGCCGCCGCCAATAGCGGCGCTGAGCCTCGCAGACAAAGACCAGGCAATCGGCCGTCCAGAAAAGCGGCCGGTAGCAGGCGAGCTGCAGCCATTCCTTGCGGCTGGCCGGCACGGTGGTATGGAAGCTCGCGGCAAGCACCGCCGGCACGCCCGCGCGCTGCACGGCGAGCCGGGCATAAAGCAATGCGTACGGATTGGCCGCCAGCACCACGGAAGGCCGCAGCCGCGCAACGTGCCGGGCAAAGGCGGCTGCGGCTGCGCGATCGAGATAGCGGCTGCCCTCCAGGCCGCGCACGCTCGCCGCGCTCTCCAGGCGAGCCAGCAGCTCGGTGTCGCTCGCCTTGACGTGGACCGCGTGGCACTCGTGCCCGCGGCTGGCCAGCCGGTTGACGAGCGTGACGGAATGGCCCTCGGCGCCGCCGCAGCCGAGCGTGCCGGTTACGAACAGCGCCTTCACTTCATCCTTTCGCGCAGCAGCATGCCGCCATACAGTGCAGCGAACACCGCGCCGCCCGCGATCAGCCGGGGCAGCGGCCCGCTTTCCGCCCATGCCATGCCCATGCCCCACGCGAGCGCTCCGGTGGCGGCGGCCAGGGCGATCAGGCGGCCAAGGCTGCGCCAGTCCTGCAGCTCCCCGAGCGACACCCCGCTGCGTGCCGCGATGCTGCGCAGGAGCAGCGCCCGATCGATGTAGACCGCTACCAGGCTGCCCGCCGCCGCTCCGGCGAGGCCGAAGTGGTGGGCGCCGAACCAGCTCACCAGGACCGACACCGCGAGCGAGAGCGCGTTGACCTGGATGGCGACGCGGCCCAGGCCGAGCATCAGCAGCAGGCTGCCGACCTCCAGCACGCGCAGGGCCGCGGCGATGATGTAGACGCGGATCGCGGCGCTCGCCTCGACGTAGGCGGCGGTGTAGATGACGGTCACCACCTCCTCCGCGAACACGAAGAGGAAGGCGAACAGCGGGTACAGCAGCTTGGTCACCAGGATGTTGGCGCGCCGGTTCATCTCCACCATGCCGCGCACGTCGCCGCTGGCGTGCAGGCGGCTCAGCTGCGGCATCAGCGCCTGCAGCACCGAGTGGCGGAAGAGGTGCACCACCTGGTTGACCGTGCCGGCAATGGAGAACGCCGCGAAGCTCGAGAGCGCGAACACGCTGGCGGCGACCCAGTGGTCGGCCTGCGAGCGCAGGCCGAACAGCGCGTTGGAGACGCCGAACGGGGCGACGTGGCGGAACTGGTGGGCGAAGGCCTTGCGCTCGAACCACGGCCTGCCGAGGCCGTGATGCCGATGGATGTAGAAGAGCAGGACGGCGAGCTTGATCGCCGCGAGCACCACCAGCACCGCGATGACGACCCGCAGGTCCCCGGTGAGCCAGGCGGCGCCCGCGACCATCACCACGCGCAGCACCGAGATGGCGAGCGTGGCGTAGGCCTGCACCGCGACGCGCTCGTCCACCGTCGGCAGCGCGTCGAGCATCATCGCGCCGAGCCACAGGACTACGTAGGCCGGTACGAGGAAGCCGTACTGTCCGAGGGGATCGAGCGGCTTGGGCAGCAGCGGGTTCCAGGGGCTGACCGCCCAGGCGCAGACGAGCCCGACTACCGCCATGTAGAGGAGCGCCTGGTGGATGTAGAGCCGCCTGTGGCGCGCGTCCGAGCGCGGCAGGAAGTAGAACAGCCCGCCGGAAGTCATGGTGAGCGACAGCACCATCAGGGTTTCGACCGCGAGCAGCAGCAACCGGTACTCGCCGAAGGCGTGCGCGTCGAGCGAGCGCACCAGCACCACCGGCAGCAGGAACTGCAGGCCCTTGTCGAACGCCTTGACCGCGCCGATCGACACCGCGCGGCGCTTCAGCCGGCGCCAGGAGACCGCCTTGCTGGCCGCCGTCATGCGCGCAGCTCTTCGAACAACCGCTCATAGCGGGCCAGCACTTCGGCGCTCGAATGCCGGTGCTCGAAATGCTCGCGGCAGCGCCGCGAGGCCGCCTCCCACGCGACGCGGCTCTGGAAAAGCGCCTCGATCGCCGCCGCGCCCTCCTCCGCGTCGCGGAACACGCGGTGCACCGGCGTGCCGACGTCGACCGTCGCCAGCGTCGGCACGCCGCGCGCCCAGGCCTGCAGGAAAGTATTGGGCATGCCTTCGTAGCACGAGGTGTTCACCAGCAGCCTGGCGCGGTCGAACCAGGGCTCCACCTCGGCGAGCGGCAGGAATCCGGTGAGCTCGACGTTCGGCAGCGTCGCGGCGCGCTCGCGCAGCCGCTCGAAGAGCGGCTCCTGGCCCGCGCCCGGGCCGCCGACCAGGGTAAAGCGCCGGTGCGGCAGCCGCGCGGCGAGCTCGAGGAACATCTCCGGGCGCTTGCCTTCTTCGATCCTGCCTGCCCACAGCACGCGGTCGGCCGCGTCGCTGCGCGCCATGCGCGGCGGCTGCGCGTAACAGCTCGGGATGACGACGGCCTCGCGGCCGTAGTTGGCGCGGCAGCTCGCGCGCTGCGCTTCGTTCTGCGCCAGGATGGCGTCGGCGCGCGCCAGGCCGCGCCGGTAGATCCAGCGGTCGCGGGCGTAGCGGATCTGACCGCCCTCGCCCGGCACGAAATCCATGTTCGAGGCGCCCGAGTAGATCGAGCGCCGGCCGTGGCGCCGGCAGAACTCCACCACGATGCCGGCCCAGGCGCTCGCCGCGCGCGCGCAGTAGACCTCCGCGTCGGCCGCGGCAAGCGCGCGCCACATCGAGGTAAGGCGCGGATGGAAGAAACGCAGCCCCGGCAGGCCGGCCTCCGGGCGGTAGGCCTTGTGCACGCTCACGCCGTCCACTCGCACGCCCTCCGGCTGGCCGTAGTCGAAGCACACCATCGACACGCGGTAGCCGGCGCCGGCGAAGAGCCGCGCCAGCGTGCATTGCTGCAGCTCGGCGCCGCCGATGTGACGGATGCCGGCGTCGGCCGAGAGCACCGGCCAGCCGCGCGGCGAGACGAAGCACAAGCGCGGCCGTGCGCGGGGCGCGTGCGCCGGGCGCGCAGCGAGCGATCCCTCGGGGCGCGGCTCGCGCGCCGCCCCCCCCTGCACCATCGGAGCGGAGGGCATCTAGCCCGCGGGCCTCCGCCCACGCAGGCCGTACATCAGCCCGATGGCGATCCATAGGTATGCGGTCTCCGGCTCTGGAAACAGGCTGCTGCCGACGACGCAGGTGGCGAAGTAGGCAAGGAGCGCCGCGGTGGCCCCCTGGAAGAAGCCGCGCATCTCGGGGCTGAGCCAGGGGCTGCTGCCGAGCGTGCGGAAGCCTCTCCACACGTGCAGCCAGTAGCCGAGCACCAGCGCGAGCCCGATCAGTCCCATGTCGAGCAGCGCCTGCAGGTAGGCGTTGTGCACATGGCCGACGGGCAGGATGGCCTCGTTCATCACCGGGAACGACCAGAGCGTCGAGTTGAGCCCCCGGCCCCAGAGGGGACTGCGCGCCACCTCGGGGATCATCGCCGTCCAGATGCCGAGGCGTCCGGCGCTGACCGCATCCGCGCCCTCGCCGAAGCCCTTGGTGAGCCGCGAGTGCAGCGCTTCGCCGAACAGCAGCATGACGAGGGCGCCGACGACCATGGCAAGGGCCAGCGAGCGGGCGTTGAACTTCCAGGCGAGGAACAGCGCGCCCACCAGCGCGGCGCCGCCGATGGCCGCGCGCGAGAAGGTGAGCACGATCGCGATGCTGAGCAGGCCGATGGTCAGCATCAGGAACAGCTTGAGATTCGGCCGCTTGGTCTCCGCCCACACGAACAGCAGGATGGCGAAGGCGAACAGATGCAGCCGCCCGAACGAGTTGGCGTGCATGCCGATCGGCTCGTAGAAGCCGCGCGCGTCGGCGCTCGCCAGCGTCGAGAGCGACGGCATGTGCCACACGACGAAGCCGATCTGGAACAGCGTGATGAGCCACACCGAGAGCGCCATCGGGATGATGAAGCGCTCGGCCTTCTGCGAGCGGGCGGCCGCGGCGCCGAGCAGCAGCGCCACCGCCACCGTCACCAGCGGCTTCGCCAGCTGGGTGGTCAGGTACTGGCGGGCGGTGACGAACTGGACCGCGTCGCTCTCGTAGAAGAACGACGGCACCAGGTGCACGTACTGCGTGCCGATCAGCGCCGCCCCGATCATCGGCAGGATGTAGAGCCATACCACCGGCTGCGGCACGAGCGGCGCCGCCCGCTGCAGCCGCCCGACGAGCAGGTACGAGCCCAGCGTGGCGACCACCAGCAGGTTGAGCGGATTGAGGCCGCTCACCTCCATCAGCGAGCGTGGGAACAGCGCGCTCGCCGCGATCGGCAGCATCAGCACGAGCAGCACCGTCCCGGCGCGGAAGTCGAACAGCACCGCCAGGCCGCAGACGATCGAGATGCCGACGAACAGGCCCGCCGCCTCGCCCGCCGCGACCGCATAGCCGCAGGCGATCGCGACGCCGAGGATGACCGCAGCCATGTACGGCCAGGCATGGCCGGCAATGCCATCGCTGCGCAGGGAAGCCGAGTGTGCCGCCATGGCCGGGGCAGATCTCAGCGCGAGTTCAGGACCGTGCCGACGATGCGGGCGCCGGCGTCGCCGAGGATGCGCATGGCGCGCTCGGTATCCGCCATGCGCGTGTGGTCCTGCCGCGTGACGAGCAGCGCGTCGCCGGTGCGGAACACCACGCATTGCGCGTCGGCGAAGTCGGTCGCGGGCGGCGTGTCGATCAGGATCGCGTCGTATTCGGCCTGCGCCCTGGAGAGCATCGCGGCGAAGCTTGCTCGCGACAGGAGCTCGAGCGGGTTGGGCGGCAGCGGCCCGGCGGGCATCACCGACAGCCCGGTGAGGCCGCTCACCGGCAGCGCCGCCGACAGGTCGGCGCGTCCCGACAGCACCGAGGAGAGGCCGAAGCGATCGGGCGCGTTGAAGATGCTCTGCTGCCGCGGCGCACGGAAGTCGGCGTCGATGAGCAGCGTGCGCTGCCCGAGCTGCGAGAACGACACCGCGAGGTTCGCCGCGATGAAGCTGCGACCCTCGCGCGCGCAGGCGCTCGTCACTGCGAGGGCGCGCCGCCCGGCCTGCGGATTGAACCAGCGCATGAGCAGCTGGGTGCGCAGCGCGCGCAGCTCCTCTACCACCGGGTGGAACGGGTCCCAGGCGGCGATCAGCTCCTTGCTGACGCCGTCCGGTCCCGATACCAGGTACGGAAAGTCGTACTGCTTGGCGAGCGCCTGCCGCAGGTCGTTGTCGGTGATGAGGTGCAGCTCGACCGCTGCCTCGCCGAAGCGCCAGCCGAGCTCGCGCTGGCGCTGCAGCACCTGCTCGGTGTCGGCAGGCGTGAGCTTGCCCTCGTCCACCAGGATGGCGCCTATCTGGCGTCCGGCGCCGGGTCCGCGCGAGGCTCCCTCGAGCGGCAGCACGTTGTCAGTCGATTTGAGTAGCATGGGTCCTCAGGACAGGTTGGGAAGCGCGCCGGCCGGGGCTGCAGCCGCGGGAAGGAGCCTGCTGCCGCCGGTGGGGTACCAGCGGGACAGCCGTCCGAGCGAAGGCACGGCGAGCCGCGACTCGAGGTCGAGGCGCGAGCGCACCCGGCGGTCGAGCATCTCGAGGGCGTACACCGCCACGACCGCGAGGGCCAGGCCGAGCACCAGGGCGAAAGTAATGATGAGCGGCATGCGCGGCTGCGCCGGTAGCAGCGGCACGACCGCCGGCGTCAGCAGCGCAGCGTCACCCTGGCGCGCGCGGCTCTGGATGCGCGTCGCCATGAGGCGCTCGAGCACCGCGTCGTGCGAGCGCTGCGCGTTTTCCAGGTCGCGCATCAGCCCGGCAACCTGCGCGCGCGCGTCGCGCGACTGCATCATGCGCGCCTGCTGCGACTGGTAGGCGGCCTGCAGCTCCTGCTCGCGCTTGCGCGTCTGCTCGACGGTATTGCCGAGCACCGCGACCATCTTCTTCATTTCGCCGGCAAGCTTGTCGCGCAGCGCCTTCACTTCGGATGCGTTGCGCTGGTAGACGGGATGGTTCGGCCCCAGGTCGGCACTCGCCGCCTGCAGCGCGCCCTCGGCGCGCGCCAGGTCGGTCTTAACCGCGAGGATCGCCGTGCTTGCCATCACCTCCGGCAGCGCGTCGGGCGAGCCGCCCTTCTCCAGCAGCTCGGCGCCCTGGCGGTAACGCGCCTGCGCGTCGTAGGTTGCGTTGCGGGCGGCCAGCAGCTGCGTGGACAGCTCCGACAGGCGCGCCGCCTCGATATCCAGGCGCTCGTCCACCGAGACGATGCCCTTCTCCTTCTGGAAGGCCGTGAGCCGCTTCTGCGCCTGCTCCACCCGCCCGCGCTGCGCGACCAGCTGCTCGTCGAACCACTCGGCGGCGTCGCGGCTGGGATCGGTGCGCAGCTCCAGCGACACCGTCAGGTAGGCCTTGGCGAAGCCGTTGGCCACGTCGGCGGCGAACTTCGGGTCGCTCCCCGTGTACTGCACGGTGATCAGGTTGCTCGCCGAGCCGATCACGTCGAGCTTGCGCAGCAGCTGCTCGCCGATCCAGACGTCGATCGGCCCGGCGCCGCCGGTCTCGCTCTCGTAGGCGGCGCGCAGCTCCGGGTGCTGGGTGAGCTTCAGGTCGTGCACCACCTGCCGCGCCACACGGCCGCTCTGCATGAGATCGACCTGCGTCGCGACGTAGGCGGCGCGCTCGCGCACGCCGAACACGCGCGTCGGGCTGAGCGCCTGCTCGTCGCGCGCGTCGACCAGTACGGTGGCCTGCGACACGTAGCGCGCGGGCAGCATCAGCCCGACGGCCACGGCGGCAATGACGGTTGCGAAAAGCGCGAACAGGAACGCCTTGCGGCGGGCGCGCAGCGCGAGTAAGTATTGCTGGAGGTCCATGGATGCCCCTTTAGAAAAGCGATTCCCTGACGTAGATGACGTCGTCGGCCTTGACCAGGTCTTGCAGGCTGGCGTCGGTCTCGACTACCTTGCCGTCGGCCTGCGGCCGGCGCAGCTTCAGGCGCCGGTCGCTGCCGCGCGGCGTGATGCCGCCGCCGGCGGCGATCGCCTGCATGACGGTCATGTTCGGCTCGACCTTGTAGGTGCCGGCGCGCGTCACCTCACCGTAGATGTAGAACATCGGCGCGCGCTCGACGTAGATGGTCTCGCCGCCCTTCAGCATGAAGCCCTTGCCGAGCAGCGCTACGCGCTGGTCCTTGCCGTCGCGCTTCACGACCACGGTCTCCGAGCCGGTCGGCATGACCCCGCCCGCCGCGGCGATCACGTCGGCGAGCTGCGAGCTCGTCTCGTCGAGCGCGTAGCGCCCGGGGCGCGCCACCATGCCTAGCACCGACACCTGCCGGCTGCGCAGCGTGGTGAGGGACACGCTGACCTGCGGGTTGTTGAGGAACTTGCCGCGCTTCAGCGCCGCGGCGATCTGCGAGCCGGCGTCGGTGGTCGACATTCCGGCCACCTTCACCTCGCCGATGAGCGGCATCGCGATGGTGCCCCCCTCGCTGACGCGCGCCTCGGTGGTGAGATCCGGCTGCTGGAACACGGTCACGCGCAGCGCGTCGCCCACGCCGAGCTTCTGACCGGACTGCGCCGCGGCCAGGCCGGCAAATGCCAAAAGGAAAATACCCAACCAAGCATGTCTCATATCGCCTCGCTCCGATTGCCGTTCATTTAGCCTCGATCCCCATGTATTCGATCTGCGCCGCCTGCCGCAGCAGCCGCACCTGCGCGGCGGCGAGCTCCATGCGGCTCCGCGCGCGCAGGAACTGCCCGATCGCCGGCGCCGCCTGCCGTTCCGAGAGCGGTGCCTCCTCCGCCTGGACGAGCTGCACCACCGCCAGGCCCGCCGGGCCGGCGAACACCGCGATCTCGCCCTTTTGCATGGCGGCAAGCCGCGGCAGCCGCGCGAGCGGCACCTGCTCGGCAGGCTGCGATGAGGTGAACGCGTCGAAGGGCACGCCGCGCCGGCGCAGCGAGGCGGCTACTTCCTCCAGGTCGGCCGCGCGCGCCGCTTCGGCGCGCAGCGCCTCGAGCATCTCGGGGGGCGCCGACACCGCAAGCTCGCGCACGCGGTAGATGCGCCGCTGCGCGAAGAGCACCGGGTTGTCGGCATAGAAGCCGCGGATCTCGTCATACGCGCCGCCCGCCGCCGGCGCGCTGCGCTCGAGATAGGCCTGCGCCAGGACCTGGCGCCGCGCGTTGTCGATGGCGCGCGCCACCGCGGGATCGCGGTCCAGCCCCGCCTCAAGCGCCTTCTGCACCAGCAGCTCGCGCTCGATGATCCTGTCGAGCGCCGGGCGGCTCTGCGCCTCGCGCACCGCGATCTCGACGCCGTTTACCGTGGCGACTACCACTTCGGCCGAGGCGCCGGGCAGCGCGGCGCGCTCGCAGCCCGCGAGCAGCGCGGCGGCCAGTGCGGCGGACAGGAGCGGGCGGAGCGCCATGTCAGAACGACGCATCCAGCCTGCGGCGCGCCACCCACAGGGCGGCGGCCAGTCCCGAAAGGAGCAGCCACAAGCGCGGCTCGGGCGTCACACCGATGGAAAACTGGCTCGGAGCGGGCGCCGGCAATGCGGCCACGCGCACCGCGCCCTCGGGCGGGCGCGGCGCCGGCAAGGCGCCGAACGAGCCGAGGCCGGTATCCGAGATCGTCTGGCGGTAAAGGTCGGCGAACGACTGCTCGGCAGCGTGCACGCTGCGGCACTGCAAGCCGTCGTAGTAGAGGTCCTGCGGCGCGCCGGCGAGCGCTTGCGCGGCGACGCCGGCGAGCAGCAGGACAACCGGCAATGGCTTGAGGATCTTCATGAGCGCGAGTCAGGGAATGCTAGGTCGGGCCTGTTACGGCACAGAGCCTTCCGGACAGTGGGGCGATCCGCCGGGCGGACTATGCGGCGCGAGGCAGCCGCTGGTCGCTTTCGCGCGCCGGGAGCACCGTGAGCAGCGTGTTCAGGAGCAGCGCATCGGGCCGCAGATGCGACTGGTAGTAGCGCGCGTTGCTCAGCATGAGCCTGCATCGCTCGTCGCGGCTTTCCATCAGCCGCACCGCCTTCTGCACGCATTGCTCGGGCGTGGCGAACTGCAGGAAATTCGTCCCCTCGCGCAGCTCGCCCGGCACCTCGAAGTTCAGCTTCTCCGAGACGATCGCCCGGGCGAGCGCGACGTACTCGGCAAGCTTCCATCCTATGGAGCCGTGCAGGCCGGTAGTGGCGATGCAGATCGGGAATTTCCTCACCAGCGCGACGTAGTTCTTCTTGCGCGTCAGCTCGCCGTCGTGGGCCAGAAGGTCCGGATAGGCCCTGGCGGTGTAGGCGTTGTGGACGAAGCCGCCGAGGAAGGCGCCGCCCAGCTCCTTGCGCAGCAGGCGGATGCAGGCAGCGCGGGTCTCGTTCACGCGCACGAACTCCTCCACCTTCTGGCGGCTGCGCCCGGGCTCGCGGTGCGGATCGTAGGCGGTGACGAGGAACAGCGCCCTGGGCGAGAGCTCCAGGTCCGGCAGCGACTCCAGGTGGCGCACGCGCGGGCCGTAGCGCAGCCGGTTGCCGGCGTCGAGCGCGTCGATCAGGCCCAGCAGCTTCGCCTTCCAGCCGGGCGCGAAGCGCAGCGCGCGCAGCGCCGCGGCGCGGTCGGCGAAGTCGGGCAGCACCTTGTAGTTGAGGCCGAAGGGGTGGATCTTGTGGCGGTGCGCCGGGAAGCGGCGTGCGTACTCGCTCGAATACGAGCGCTTGAAATAGAAGTCGCACCGCTCGAGGTTCTGCTCCACGATATCGAGCGCGTCGTGCATGTCGTAGTGCACGCGGATGGCGCCGTTGACCAGCACGCGGAGCTGCGCGCCGGCGGAGTTCCTCAGGTGCTGCTCGGAGGACGCCGCCACGGCGCCGCGCTCATGCGACAGGCGCACCAAGCCGCGCCGCGCGAGCATGGCAAAGCCGGTGAAGACCTGTAGCAGGTGGTCCGAGAGCGCGTGGCAGACCAGCCGGCACTCGACCTGCGGCGCGGGCCGCCGCGCGCGGAGCATCGCCTTGACCCCGCTAGGGGTTCAGGATGCGCAGCTCGAGGGACTTGCCGATCGCCTGCGTGCGGTTCACCACGTTCAGCTTGCGCAGGATTTTCTGTACGTGGTTCTTGACGGTGAGCGGGCTGATCTTGAGGATCGCGCCGATCTCGAAGTTGCTCTTGCCGAGGTAGATCCACTTCAGGATGTCCTGCTCGCGCACCGTGAGCACGCTCTGCCCGACGGCCTTGTCGCCGCCGTTCGCGCCTTCGGCTCGCCGCTGCAGCTGCGTACGCACCCATGCCACGTGCAGCGCCGGCGCGAGCAGCTGCACGAGGTAGGTGTGGCGCGGGCCCAGGCTGCCGGGCCGGCAGGCGAACGCGAACAGGCTGAGCGCGCGGCCCTCCGAGTCGTGCACGCCGTGCACCAGCAGCTGCGTCGCGCCGAGGCGCTCGAGCTCGCGCACGAAGATGCCGCCGCCGAGCGCGCCGCTGGCGCCATTCTGTCCCGTGTCGAGCACCACCGGCTGGAAGCGGCGCTCCTCCCAGGCCTTCAGCAGCGTCGGCGCCACCGCGGTGTCGCGCAGGAACACGTCGCTGAACAGACCCGGATCCGGCGTGGTCATGGAGAAGCCGTCGGCGCGAAACGCCGGCGGCTTGCCGTGGCACAGGGTGCAGATCAGCAGCTCGTGGCGGATGAGGCTCTGCAGCAGCCCCTGCGTCCAGCTGAAGAAGTGCGCGCGGGCGTGCACCCGCAGCGACGCATCCAGGTTGAGCACGATCGACTCGATCTGCAGGAAATCGCTGGCTGCCGAGCGCGTATCGTCGTTACCGGCGTCATGCGGCATCGCCAGCGGTTGCGCCGGCGCGGCGACGGCAGGGTTGGCGTGCTGGTCAGCAGTGGGAAGTGGCATAGTGTTCGCAATATAGTGGAGTGAAATTACGCGGCCGTTAGGCGGGTGCCCGGCCGAAAAGCTAGTCCGGTGAGCCTATTACGCGGCTCCCGGCGCCACGCAGTGGATGAACCTGCGTGCCCTACCCTGCCTTGGCCTTGCATCCGAGCCCAGAGAGTTCTTCGCAGCTGCTGCGCACCCCGCCCGGACCGGGCACGCTGGTGCAATCGGCCATCGATCCGCTGGTCGCCACCTTGACGCTGGCCGGCGCCGCGTCGTGGTACGGCGGCAGCTTCGACGGCGCCTGCCTGATCCTCGCGCTGCTGGTGTTCGCCATGACCTTCCCCGGCAGCCTCGCGCGCGGACAGGCGGCGAGCGCGGGAGCGCTCGCGCTCGACATCGTCACCGGCTGGCTCGCGATCGTCGGGCTGCTCTACTTTCTCGGCTGGGCCTCGCGCACGCTGGAGGCCTTCGACCCGCGCGTGATCCTCGCCTGGGCGCTCGCGACGCCGGCGGCGCTGTTCGCCGTGCACCGGCTGCTGCCGGTGATCTGGCCGCGCGTGCTGGCCGCGGAGGGGCTGCACAAGACCGCCGTCATCGCCGGCGCCAACGGGCTCGGACGCAGGCTGGCCGGCACGCTGCGCGACAACCCGCTGATCGGCCAGCGCTTCGTGGGCTACTTCGACGATCGCGACGCCCGCCGCCTGACGGGCTTGCCGCCGCGCGAGAACCTCGGCGCCTTGTCGGTGCTCGCCGACTATGCCCGCGCGCACACCATCGACGTGATCTACATCGCGCTGCCGATGGCCTCGCAGCCGCGCATCCTGCGTCTGCTCGAGGACCTGCGCGACACCACCGCGTCGATCTACTTCGTGCCGGACATCTTCGTCTCCGACCTGATCCAGGCGCGCGTCGACTCGATCGGCGGCCTGCCCGTGGTGGCGGTGTGCGAGTCGCCCTTCACCGGCCTGAACGGCCTGGTGAAGCGCGCGAGCGACATCGTCCTCGCCCTGCTGATCCTCGTGCTGGTATCGCCGCTCATGCTCGCCATCGCGATCGGCGTCAAGCTGTCCTCGCCGGGGCCGGTGCTGTTCCGGCAGCGCCGCTACGGGCTCGACGGCAAGCGCATCGTGGTCTACAAGTTCCGCACCATGACGGTCTCCGAGGACGGCGACGTGGTGCGCCAGGCCACGCGCGACGACCGCCGCGTGACCCGCTTCGGCGCCTTCCTGCGTCGCACGTCGCTCGACGAGCTGCCGCAGTTCATCAACGTGCTGCAGGGACGCATGAGCGTGGTCGGCCCGCGGCCGCACGCGGTGGCGCACAACGAGATGTACCGCAAGCTGATCCGCGGCTACATGATCCGGCACAAGGTGAAGCCCGGCATCACCGGCTTCGCCCAGGTCAACGGCTGGCGCGGCGAGACGGACACGGTCGAGAAGATGAAGGCGCGCATCGATTACGACCTGCAGTACCTGCGCAACTGGTCGCTGCTGCTCGACCTGCAGATCATACTCAGGACCATCATCGTGGTGCTGCGGAAAGACAATGCCTATTGAGCCGCAGCTTTCCCGCGTTGCGTCGCTGGTATTCGCGGTGGCGCTGGTCGCCGGCATGCTGACCGGGACCGCGCTGGCGCTGCCCCATCCCGTAGACAAGGTCGCACACTTCGCCGCCTTCTCGCTGCTGACGCTGCTCCTGTGGCGGGCGACGGACATGCCGCGCTTCGCGCTCGGCGTGGCGCTCGCCATCGGCGGGCTTGACGAGTGGCGCCAGGCGTACTTGCCAGGGCGCGAGTCGGACGCGGGGGACTTGCTGGCCGACGCCGGCGGCGTGCTCTTCACGGCGCTGCTGCTTTGGGCGCGGACGCGGCCCGCCAAGTCGCTCACCGCGAAGTAGCCAGCGCCGGCGGCGGCACGGCCGCGCCAGCGCCGCTGCGCGAGGCGAGCACGAGCTTGAGCGCGTACCAGCACACCACGCTCAGGGTGACCAGCTCCCCGCCGTCCTCGACCACGCTGAACATCGCCTTCAGCGCCTCGTGCAGCTCCGCCGTGTGCAGGAAATCTATTCCCATGCCGAAGACCACCAGCGCCACGAACAGCGCCGCGAATACCTGCGACGATCTTCTCGCCGCGCCGCTGCTGCGCAGGTGCGCGACGGAGATGAGCAGCAGGAACACGACGCCGAAGAACGCGAACACCGCGAGCTCGCCGAGGCTCCTGGCGGAGACGCCGAAGACGTCCGGCAGCCCGGCCGTGGCGGCAAGCAGCCGGCCGCCGCGCTCGTGGAGGCGCAGCGCGTCGTCGCAGAACACGTAGGCGAAGAACAGCGCCCAGGCCCCGAACACCGGTTCCCGAGCGCGGCGCCAGAGAAACGCCAGCATCGACGCCGCGCACAGCGTCTTTGCATACATGTAGATCTCCGGGTAGCCGCCATCGGTGCCCAGATGCCACATCGCGCTCAGCGTACGATCGTGCAGGTAGGCGAAGTGCCCCGCGACGAACAACGCGTCCCCGGCGAGCAGGACGAGCAGGACGCGCCGGGGGTCGGTCAGGCCGTTCACGCGGCGACCTTCGCGCGAAGCGCTTGCGGCTACGCCGCCAGGTTGGCGGTCGTCAGGTCCGGCTTGAAGCGGTAGCCGGTTCCGCGCACCGTCTCGATCAGCTTGTCGTGACCGGTGGGCGCGAGCGCCTGGCGCAGGCGCCGGATATGCACGTCCACGGTGCGCTCCTCGACGAAGACGTGCTCGCCCCAGACCTCGTCCAGCAATCTGGCCCTGGAAAAGACGCGGCCGGGATGGGTCATGAAAAAGTGCAACAGGCGCAGCTCCGTGGTCCAGAGGTCGACGGGCTTGTCGCCCGCGCTTACCTGGTGCGATGCCGGATCGATGCGCAGCCCGGCGATCTCCACCACGTCGTCGGCGAGCTGCGGCGCCCGGCGCCGCATTACGGCCTTGATCCGCGCGAGCAGCTCCCTCGCGGAGAACGGCTTGGTCACGTAGTCGTCGGCGCCGCTTTCGAGCGCCGTGACCTTGTCCTGCTCCTCGGCGCGGGCGCTCAGCAGCACGATGGAGATGTCCTTGGTGCGCTGATCGGCGCGCAGGCGCCGCGCGAAGGTCAGCCCAGGCACGCCCGGCAGTACCCAGTCGAGCAGCACGAGGTCGGGACGCGTATCGCGCACCAGCGCCTCGGCCTGCGGTACATCGCCCGCGCACATCACCTTGTAGCCGGCGCGCTGCAGATTGGCGGCGAGCAGGTCTCGGATCGCCGCTTCGTCTTCGACTACCAGTATGGAACCGCCCATTTGGGCCTCCCGTTTGTTAGTAGGCGGGGCCCATGCTATGGGCGGCAGGCCCGTCGGACTATCACCGGACCCTTATTTAACAGTCGTGTCATATTGGCGCCGTGTCGTTGCGCACCGACAGGCACGGGCCTTGCGTTTTTCCGGCATGCCGGCAAGAAAACCGAGGCTGCTGCTGGTCGACGACAAGCGCGCCAACCTGATCGCGCTCGAGGCGGTGCTGGGCGAAGGCTACGACATGCTGTTCGCAGAATCGGGGGAGGAGGCGATCGCCACGCTGCAGAAGGAGCGCGACGTGGACCTCATCCTGCTCGATGTGCAGATGCCACGGAGGATCCTTGGATTCGAAAGGGCTACGAGGTAGGAGGGATCGACTACTTCAGCAAGCCCTTCGATCCCGAAGTCCTGAAGCTCAAGGTTGCGGTATATGCCAGCTTCCGCCAGCGCGAGAGCTTCCTGCACGAGCGCGAGCTCCATATTCGGGAATCAGAGGAGCTGCTGCGCGCGGGGCGCAAGCTCTCCGCGCTGCTTGAAAGCCTGCCGGTCGGCGTGCTGATCGCCGACGCGGACGGGCGCATCTGCCAGACGACCGAGGAAGCCGCGCGCATCCTCAACACGGCGGGCGTCGCCGAGGCCGACGCCTAC
>Ga0247825_10000206_pt1 | contig 35198 bp, 30 predicted proteins | sample 13C_Vanillin_Day_FD_194413 | JGI IMG/M metagenome (GOLD analysis project Ga0247825, IMG submission 194413) | Soil microbial communities from agricultural site in Penn Yan, New York, United States - 13C_Vanillin_Day48 | ecosystem: Environmental > Terrestrial > Soil > Agricultural land | place... | reverse complement strand
AGTTCGTGCCCCGGCGGTACCCCGTCCCCGACCACTTACCCCGGGCCAATACCTCCGCGGTCGGCACAAACCACAACCCAGTGTCGCCCAGAAACGTCGTCGTCGCCGGCCGCGTCTCCTGCGCCGGAGGCGGTGTCGGAGTTGTCTGACTAGCAGGTGGTGTTTGAGCGGTCGCGCTGAGAGCGGCAAACGTGAACGCGAGCGCCAAGCTGATTGAGCGAGTCGGGATCGTCATCGGAGCTGAAACCTCCAGCGGTAACAGCGATACATCAATCTTCATTGTTTGGTGAGCCAGTAAAGCAGATCAGGGCATCGTTATCAGCTCATCAAAAGCACTGCCGATTGTACGGCTCGCGTGTACCTGAAGTCAATCAAGGACTTGCAGGGTTTTTCACACTTTTGCTATTCAGTCGAGCCCTGACGCCGGCCCGGGTTGACGGTCCAGGCAATCAAGATGCTCAGCAGGTACAGGCCAACCATGGGCATGGCGATCACCACCTGGCCCATCATATCGCCCCCTGGAGTCAGGATGGCTGCGGCGATGAAGATGATGAGAATCGCATACTTGAGGTTCGTGGTGAGGAAGCGTGCCGTCACCAGCTTCATCTTCGCGAGGAAGAAGACGACCGTCGGCAGTTGAAACACGATGCCCAGCACGAGAAGCATCCTCGCGTAGAGACCGAATACGTCTTGCAGCCTGGGCATGAACGCGAGCTCTTCGGCATTGAAGCTGGCGAAGAACCTCATCATCACGCCGAACGCGACATAGTGGTTGAACGCCGCCCCAAGGAGGAACCCCGACGTCGTGAGTGCGACGAAGGGGTACGCCATCTTCTTTTCGTTCGCGTAGAGGCCCGGAGCGATGAACATCCAGACCTGATACATGATGTACGGCGCTGCGACAACCGCTCCGGCGATCAGCGCGACCGTGACGTACAGCGAAAACGCTTCGCCCGGCTGGGTGTATATGAGCTTGACGCCGGGAGGCAGGACTTGTCGCGTAGGTGCGAGGAGAAAGTCGAAGATCGTCTGGATGAACGCGAAGGTCGCGACCACGCCGACAACAATCGCTAAACAGCTTCGCGTGATGCGTGTCCGGAGCTCCTCGAGGTGCTCCAGAAACGACATCTGACCTTCGGCTGACTCAATTTCCTCGTCGAACCGATCGTGGTCGTCGGGATTCGTGCCGTGGGCCCCTGGTTGCTGAGGACTCGGAAAAGGCACAAGGGCCATGAGAGGACACATCAGAAGAATTGCAGGATTGCAGAATTGCAGGATTGCAGGAAGGAAGAACCCTTACTTCTCTTCACTTCCTGTTCCTCAATTCCTGTCTTCACTTCCTGCAATTCTGCAATTCTGCAATCCTGCAATTCCCGCGTTAGGCCGACTCGTGAGGCGTTGGCGGCGGCACCGAAGTGGGAGCCGACGTCGTCTTCGAAGACTCGAGCGTCGTGCGCTGTTCGTCGAGCCGGATTTCTTCCTCGAGCGTGCTCTTCAGCTCGTTCGATGCCTTCTTGAACTCCGAAAGGCTCTTTCCGAGCGAGCGGCCGAGCTCGGGCAGCTTCCGGGGGCCGAAAATCACGAGAGCAATCACGAAGATGATGATCAGCTCGGGCATGCCGATGGAACCAAACATAGCGTCCTGCTTTCTCAACCGAGGGCCCCCACACGTGCCCCCAAATCATTATAGGAACCGGTGTTGCACGGGTCAAGGAATACCGGCCTTGTTCGTGGCCAGAAGTCGTTGCCCACGAGGAAGTTATCTGCTAGGCTAGCTGGCATGCGACGTTACCGTGTCGTTCCCGCCATCGTCTTCGCGATCGTCGTCTCGGCACTCGTCGGGGGATTCCTCGGCGGAAGCGCTCGGGCGGCCGATGACAAGACGCCTGATTACAAGACCTTCGGCGCGGCGCTGGATGCGATCGAGGCGAACTATATCGGGACCATTGAGTCCGACGGCCTCGTCTACAGCGCCATCCGCGGGATGTTGAGCACGCTCGATCCGCATTCGAGCTTTTTCGATCCCAAGGCTTACGCGCAGATGCGCGAGCGTCAGGAAGGGCGGTACTACGGCCTGGGCATCCAGATACAGAGCACGCCTGAAGGCGACATCATGGCGAGCGGCGTATTCGAAGGTTCGCCGGCGTACAAGAAAGGCGTGCGGCGTGGCGATGCGTTCGCGGTGATCGGCACGGAAAGCGCCAAGGGCTGGACGACCGAGCAGGCGATGCAGAAGCTGCGCGGGCCCAAGGGAACGACCGTGCACATCGAGCTGCGTCGCCGCGGGTACGAGCAGACGATTCCGCTCGATGTCACGCGTGATGAGGTTTACATTCCCACGGTTCCCGCGGCGTTCATGCACGATTCAACGACCGGCTATATCAAGCTCCAGGACTTCGGCGAGAACACGGACCGCGACCTCAAGCGGGCCCTGCGCGACCTGACCAGCAAGGGAATGAAGCGTCTCATTCTCGACATCCGCGGCAACCCAGGCGGTCCGCTCGATCAGGCGATCAAGGTGACCAACGAGTTCCTGCCGCTCGGGAAGATGATCGTCTACACGCGCGGGAGGATTCCGAATTCCGATCAGGACTACCGCGCCACCGAAGACGGCGAGTTCACCGACGTGCCGATTGTCGTGCTGACGAACCGCAGCAGCGCAAGCGCCGCGGAGATCGTCTCGGGCGCGCTGCAGGATCACGATCGCGCGATTCTCGTCGGCGAGACGACGTTCGGCAAGGCGTTGGTTCAGTCGGTTTACCGAATCAGCGGTGGTGCCGGTCTCGCGCTGACGACCGCCCACTACTACACGCCGAGCGGCCGCCTGATTCAGCGTCCGTGGGACACCACCTTCGACGAGTACCAGCTGTACGCGCTGAAGGACCAGGAAGTCGAACGGACGCACACCCCGAGCGAGTTGAAGCAGACCACGTCGGGTCGGCCGGTCTACAGCGGGGGCGGCGTCGAACCTGACAAGCGCATCGCGGGACGTTACGGACCGGGAAATACGGGAGGGTTCAACGTCAGCCGCTTCGCGCAGCTCCTGAACTCGCGCCAGGCCTTTGCCGGTTACGCGCAGAAGTTCACGGCGGAAGGCGACCTGCGTGTGGGGCAGCAGTCGACCGGGCGCCGCACCGTCAAACCGGACTTCGTCGTCGACGACGAGATGGTCGCCGATTTCCGGCAGCAGCTCGTGACCGACGGCATCACGATCGACGAAGAGGCGTTCGCGCAGGATCTGCCCTTCATCAAGGCGATGATCCGCTTCGAGATCGACGCGGCGCTGTTCGGCGTCTCCGACGCCTGGCGGCACATGATCGAGGTCGATCCCCAGGCACAGATGGGGGTGTCCCAGTTCGTCGAGGCCCAGAAACTCCTGGCCCTCAACAAAGGTACGACCAAGGCAGACTGACCGGTAGGTCATTAGACCACAACGTGTTGTGGGGGTTGTTTGTGCTTGCCCCTACAGCTAGGCCTTGTTAGACTCACGACCGTCTCGCGCCCCTGGGGCCGTCTTTCCAGTGAAAGACGAAGGGGGCCGATTCGGTCTCTTGCGATTCTGCATCCCAGCCAGAACAGAGATAGGTCGGATCTGGTCGATGACCAGATGACCCAATTCAGGTGTGGGTGTCCCTATGCGTCTCGAACGTCTTGAAATCAACGGCTTCAAGTCTTTTTCCGACCGCTCCGAGCTGGCCTTTGACAAAGGTGTCACGGCCATCGTCGGTCCCAACGGTTGCGGGAAGAGCAACGTTGCGGACGCCATCACGTGGGTCATGGGCGAGCAGAGCGCCAAGAGCCTGCGCGGCGAGCGGATGGAGGACGTCATCTTCAACGGCAGCGACGCCAGAAAGCCGACGGCAGCGGCCGAAGTCCGGCTGCGATTCACGGGCGTGCCGAGGGCCGTTGATCCATCAGGGCTCGCTGCCGATGAGAACGGCAACGGTCATCGGTCGTCATCGCACTCGAACGGCAACGGACACGGAAACGGGAATGGGAACGGAAACGGCGTCACTGTTGTCGGCTCGACCCTGGAGAGAGCGACGGCCGAGGAACTGATTCAGTCGTTTGTTCGCGAAGTGGAAGTGACGCGGCGGCTCTATCGATCGGGCGAGAGCGAATATCTCATCGACGGTCAGATGTGCCGGCTTCGCGACGTGCACGACCTGCTGATGGACACGGGGCTCGGCGCGAAGGCCTACGCGATCATCGAGCAGGGAAAGATCGGCATGATCCTCAGCTCGCGCCCGACGGATCGTCGCCAGCTCATCGAGGAAGCAGCAGGCGTCACGAAGTACAAGGCCAGGCGCCGGGCGGCGGAGCTCAAGCTCGACGCGGCGCGTCAGAATCTGCTGCGCGTCGACGATATCGTGTTCGAAGTCGAGAAACAGAGGGGGACGCTCAAGCGGCAGGCGGCCAAGGCACGGCGCTATCAGCGGCTACGCGACGAGTTGCGTCGTTGGGAAAAGGTCCTGTTCGTTCGCAAGCATCGCCAGCTTGCCGAAACCATCGATTCCGCACGCGGACGGCTGAGCGGTGCACGCGTGCAAGAGGTGGCGGCGGCCGCACGGGTCGCTCACTTTGAAACCGAGCTGGGCCGACTGCGTATCGAACTGGCCGAGGCGGAAAGCCGCGCCACCGCCGCTCGCGAAGCAGCGCATGCACGCGAACTCGCGATCAACCGACAGCAGCAGCAGACCGCCTTCGATCGGGAGCAGATCGCGGCGCTCGAGGATCGCACCACCGGCATCGCGGCCGAAGTGGCGTCCGTTCTGGCAAAACGTCAGCCGGCACAGAGCATGCTCGCGGATCGCCGCGCCGCTGCCGCGGATGCCGACCTCCAGCGGGATCGCGCAGCCAGTCGACTGGCTGCAGAGTCCGAGGCGTACGAAACAGGGCATCGTGAGATAGAGGGTCTCGAATCGGACGTCGAGGCCGCCCGAAGCGAAGTGTTCTCGGCCATCAATTCGGCGACTGCGCTCCGTCATGCCGTCGAGCACGCTGGTGCGGCGCGCGATCGCGTCGCGGAGACGCTCGCCAAGCTGGACGTCGAGACCGCCGACGCTCGGATTGAGGCGGCGCGAGCGGAAGCGGAGCAGTCCGCTGCGCGCGACGGGCTTCGTCGCGCGCTGGAAGCGATCGAGGCGACGCGAATCGCCAGCCTCGCCCGCGAGTCCGAACTAGCCAGCGCCCGGATTGAACACGAGTGGCGGGCCCGGTCCGTGCGCGCCGGGGAACAGACGCTGGCCGGACTCGAAGCGCGGCTGGCGTCGCTCACCGAACTCGAGGCGGCGCGGGCAGCATACGGCGACGCCGCACGCGCCGTTCTTGCGCAGGCCAATGGAAAAGTGAATCAGCGCGGAGCGATCGCCGACTACCTGGAGGTGGACAGCGGGTACGAGCGAGCCGTCGAAGCCTACCTTGGCGACTTACTCCAGCATGTGGTCGTCGAACGTCCGGAATACGCTGCAGCGGGCTTCGATCTCGTGCGGGAGGCTGGCGCGGGACGCTGCGGGTTCCTCATCGCCGAGAGTGTAACCGAAGCCGAGGGACCGAATGCCGCTGACCTCGCGGCTCCCGGCGGCCTTCATGCGCTCTCTTCTGCGGTTCGCGTCGTCGGCCCGTTCGCCGAACCGATCAGGCGCGCCATCGGCGACGCTTGGATTGCTGACTCCTATGAGCACGCACGTCAGGCCAGCCGGCTGACTGCACTGCCCGTGATCACGCCGGACGGCACGGTATTCCGGGGGCCGCAGATCGTCTCCGGTGGCGGGCGTGACGACGCACGGGGGATCCTGGCCACGAAACGGGAAATCAAAGAGCTTCGCGAGAAGATTCGGTTCGAGCGCGACGGGCTGGCGACACTGGCCGATGAAGCCGCGGCCTTCGAGGCTGCCATCGCCACCGCCTCGCATGCGCTCGCCGCCCTCACCGCCGAACATCACAAGCAGGAAAAGGCGGTCGTCGGCTACGAGGCTCAGCTGCAGCACGCGACCGACGAGGTGACGTGGCTCGGACTGAAGAGCGAGCAGCTGGCGCGTGAACGGCGTCAAGCCGAAGAGGAACGGGAGGGGCTGGACCGGCGTCAAGAGGAAGCGCGCGCCTCGATTGTCCGGCTTCAAGACGAGCAGCAGGGCGCCGACGAGCGCCTGACGCTCGCGCAGCGCCGGTTGTTCGAAGCGCGCGAGGCCACCGAGGATCTGGGCCGGCGCGCCGCCGAGGCGCGCGCCGCGCATGCCGCCATGGTCGAGCGCGCCGCGGCCCTGGCGTCCGAGGTGCAGCGCTTGGAGGAGGCTGCCGCCGATCTGGGTGTGCGCGCCGGTCTCCTCGACGCCGAACTTGACGCGACGCGGCGTCGGGTCGCCGAGTTACGGGCAGCCATCGTGGCGGGCGACGCGCAGCTCGATCGCGACGTGGCAGCCCTGTCCGACATGAAATCGGACGTCCAGCTCGCCGACGAGGCGCTGTCAGCGCTCCGAAGCCGGGGAGACGAGCAGGAAGCCGCTCTCAAGACGGCCCGCGCCAGCCTCGAATCGATCCGGGCGCTCGTCGCCGAGCTGGACGTGTGGCGCGCCACGGCCGAAAGCGATCTCGCGCATCTTGCGGCCTCGTGCCTGGACACTGTGCAGGCATCGTTGGACGACGTCAGGGCGGAAGTTGACGAGCTCGAGCGCGTGGGGACGCTGATGCCTGACCCCGGCATCATCTGTCAGGATGAGCCCGAGGACGAGGTCGACAGTATGCCTGCTGCCGAGTCCCCGGAAGGTACGGTCGCCGAGACATCCGGGCTGGAGGCTGCGGAGCGGAACGCGCTCACCGCCGAAGAGGCCATCGCGCGACTCCGCACGAAGATCGAGCGCCTCGGGCCTGTGAACATGATGGCGATCGAGCAGTTCGACGAGCTCGAGACTCGGCACGCATTCCTGACGACGGAACGAAAGGATTTGCTCGACTCGATCGCCCAGACCAGCGAGACGATCAAGCGGATCGACGATACGACGCGCCAGCGGTTCGCTGAGGCGTTCGCCGCCATCAACGCCAATTTTCAGAATACGTTCAGCACGCTGTTCGGGGGCGGCCGGGCCGGGCTGACGTTGCTCGATGAAAGCGACCCGCTCGAAAGCGGGATCGAGATCATTGCCCAGCCTCCCGGCAAGCGTCTTCAGAGCGTGCAGCTCCTGTCGGGCGGCGAGAAGGCCCTGACGGCCATCGCCCTCATGTTCGGCATGTTCAAGTTCAAGCCGAGCCCCTTCTGCCTGCTGGACGAAATCGACGCGCCGCTCGACGACGCCAACATCGGCAGGTTCGTGGAAATGCTCCGCGGAATGCAGCAGCACACACAGTTCATCGTCATCACGCACAATCGCAAGACGATGGAGATTGCCGACCGGCTCTACGGCGTGACCATGGAGGAGCCGGGGGTATCGAAGCTGATTTCCGTTCAGCTGAATTGAACGAGGACAAAGCCACCCGATATCACCGCCTTCAGCGCCGTTTGCGCGTGTTGGCGGCGCTCTGGACCGGGCTCCTGTTGGCCGGCCTGGTCTGGAGCGGCGCGAACCTCCCGCTGGGGGCGCTTGCCGAGTCGATCGCGGCGCAGGTCTCGGCTGACAGGTGGCTGCCGACGACAACAGTTCTGGCCTACGTGCTGCTGCTGTCGCTCCTGCACGAAGCGGTGGCGCTTCCGCTGGCCTTCTACAGCGGATACGTCGTCGAGCGGCGATACGCGCTGTCGAACGAAACGATCGGGAGCTGGGCGGTGGACCAGGCGAAGTCGTTCGGCATCGGTGTGCTGCTGGCCGGAGCTGCGGCCTCGCTCGTCTATGCGCTGATTCGCGTGTTCCCCAACTGGTGGTGGGCCGCGGCAGGCGGGCTGTTCGCGCTGTGCATCATCGGCCTGACGCACCTCGCGCCCGTCCTCATTCTCCCGCTCTTCTACAGGGTCAAGCCGCTCGAGCGCGACACGCTGCGCGCGAGGCTGCTCGCCCTGGCCGATCGCGCCGGTGCGCAGGTCCTCGGGGCGTACGAATGGGGACTGGCGGAGAAGACGACAAGGGCAAACGCCGCTCTCGCCGGAGTCGGCGGCACCCGGCGCATCCTCGTGTCAGACACGATGCTGGCCGAGTACTCCGACGAGGAAATCGAAGTGGTCCTGGCGCACGAGCTCGCTCATCACGTCCACGGCGACATATGGAAGGGAATCGCCTTCGAGAGCGCGCTCGTGCTGGCCGGCTTCTTCGTCGCGTCAACCGTGCTGGCGCGGCTGACCGATCGGTTCGGGTTGCAAAGCCCGGCCGACCCCGCCGGCCTTCCTCTCGTGGCGCTCGCGGCGGGCGTCGTTTCGTTGCTGGCCGTACCCGTTGCCCACGCGATCTCGAGGGGCTACGAGCGGAGCGCGGATCGCTTTGCGCTGAACCTGACGAACAACCCGAGTGCCTTCATCTCCGCAATGCGCCGGCTCGGGGCACAGAATCTCGCCGAGGAGCACCCCTCGAAGCTCGTACAGTGGCTGTTCTACAGCCATCCCCCTATGCGCGAACGTATCGCCTCCGCACAAACCAGACAGAGGTAAAAGGGCGGATCGAATCGCCGCGGAGACCCCTTACTTCTTCGGGACGGCTGCCGCGGCGCCCTCTTCCGCCTGCAGCAGCGCCTTGCGGCTCAGACGGATCTTCCCGGTCGGGTCGATGTTGATGACCTTGACGAGGATCTGTTCGCCTTCCTTGAGCTCGTCCCGCACATCTTTGACGCGATGGTTGGCGATCTCCGAGACGTGGAGCAGGCCGTCGGTTCCGGGCATGATCTCGACGAAAGCGCCGAAGTCGGTAATCCGCTGTACCTTTCCAAGGTACGTTTTGTTCAGTTCGGGCGTGGCGGTCAGTTCCTGAATGATCGAGATGGCCTTCTGCGCCGATTCGCCGTCAGCCGACGCCACGTTCACCCGACCGTCGTCTTCCACGTCGATTTTGACGCCCGTCCGCTCGATGATGCTCCGAATCATCTTCCCGCCTGGGCCGATGACGTCGCGAATCTTGTCGACCGGAATCCGGATAGTGACGATGCGCGGTGCAAACGTGGAGATGCTTTCGCGCGACTTCGGCAGTGCTTCCCGCATCTTGCCGAGAATGTGCAGGCGACCCCGCCGCGCCTGCTCGAGCGCCTTGCGCATCACCTCGGTGGTGATGCCGGTGACCTTGATGTCCATCTGCAAGGCGGTGATTCCTTCGGCCGTGCCAGCGACCTTGAAGTCCATGTCGCCGTAATGGTCCTCGGCGCCGGCGATGTCGGACAGAACGGCGTATTTGCCGCTCTTCTCGTCCATCACCAGGCCCATCGCAATCCCCGCCACGTCGCTCTTGAGCGGAACCCCTGCATCCATCATCGCCAGGGATCCGCCGCACACCGAAGCCATGGAGGACGATCCGTTCGACTCGAGGATGTCCGACACCACGCGAATCGTGTAAGGAAACTGTTCCTCGCCGGGCAGCACCGCCGCCAGTGCCCGCTCGGCGAGCGCCCCGTGCCCGACTTCGCGGCGGCCTGGGCCGCGCAGAAACGCCACCTCGCCGACTGAGAACGGTGGAAAGTTGTAGTGGAGCATGAAGCTCTTCCACGTCTCTCCCTCGAAGCTTTCGATCTTCTGCGCGTCATCCGCCGTGCCGAGTGTGCAGGTGACGAGCGCTTGTGTCTCGCCGCGGGTGAACACCGACGAGCCGTGGGTCCTCGGAAGGACGCCGGTCTCGACCCAGATGGGCCTCACCTCGTCGAACTGGCGGCCGTCCAGCCGGACCCCGTGCGTCAGCACCTCTTCCCGCAGAACCTTCTCCTTGAGGTCCTTGAAGATCTGCTTGGCCTCGACCTTCCGCTGGACTTCTCCCTCCGGGATGGTCGCCACGAGATCTTCGAGGAGTTGATCGACCCGGTCGTAATTTTCGAGCTTGCCCCGGATTCGCATCGCCTCGGTGAGCGGAACGAAGACTTTCTCCTCCACTTCCCGGAAGAAATCGTGACCGATCTCCTTCGTCGAGACGCTGAGCTTCGTCTTCCCGCCTTCCTTGGCCAGATCATCGATCGTCGCGACAATCTGTTTGATCGCCGCATGCGCCGTCTCCAGCGCCTCGACCACCTGCTCCTCGGTGACCTCCTTGGCCCCCGCTTCCACCATCACGAGTCCGTCCTTGGTCCCCGCAACGACGATGTCGAGCTTGCTCTCTTTCCGTTGCTTGAAGGTCGGATTCACTACGTACTGGTTGTCGACGAGGCCGATGCGGACGCCGGCGATGGTCTTCTCGAACGGAATCTCAGAAAGGGCCAGCGCGGCGGACGCGCCGGTGATCGCCAGCACGTCGGTGTCGTTTTCCTGATCGGCCGACAGGACGAGGGCGATGACCTGGCTTTCATAGCGCCATCCCGAGGGAAAGAGTGGCCGGATCGGGCGATCGATACAGCGGCTCGTCAAAACCTCTTTTTCCGCCGGTTTCCCTTCGCGCTTGAAGAAGCCTCCTGGAATGCGTCCCGACGCGTAGGTGTACTCGCGGTAGTCGACCGTCAGCGGAAGAAAATCGATGCCCTCGCGCGCGCTGGCAGCGCGGCACGCGGTGACGAGCACCACTGAATCGCCGTAGCGGACGATGACGGAGCCGCCCGCCTGCTTGGCGAGCTTGCCGGTTTCGAAAGTGAGCGCTTTGTTGCTTATCGTGAGTTGGCGGGTAGTCATATCCGGAATGTCAACTTTCAACCATCAATTCCCGCGTCTCAACCGCCAAGGACATGGCCCTCAGGGTGAGACGTGGGGGTGGGTAACGTTATTTCCTGATATTCAGGCGCTTGATCAGGTCCGAGTATCGCTGGGCGTCTTTCAGTTTGAGGTAATCGAGCAACCGGCGGCGTTTGCCGACGAGCATCAGCAGCCCGCGGCGCGAGTGATGATCCTTGGCGTGCGACTTGAAGTGTTCCGTCAGGTAGTTGATGCGCTCGCTGAGAATTGCGACCTGAACTTCAGGTGAGCCAGTGTCCGCGTCGTGAGTTTTGTAGCTGCCGATGAGTTCGGTCTTGCGATCTTTGGTCAACGCCACCTGTTGCCTCCACGAACGCTCCAGAAGCCCGTAGGACACCGGAGACGCCGTATACACGAAAATCTGTTACCCGAGCAAGCTCAGCATGTTACATCAGAACAACGGCGGGGTGCAAAAGGCCTGAGGCTCGCGCCGGTGTCGCAATCGCCACCAGATCCCCGGACGCATCGACCAGGCGGACGAACGAGGGGGAAGACGTGGGTTCGTCGCCGGCGTCGAACAGGAGACTGACGCCTTTCTCGGTGTCGCCCGGGCCGACATCCTGGCCGTGAACGGCGCGGCGCACGCCGTCGCGCGTCAGCCTCACCGCCGACAACCGGGGGAGCATCGCCGACACGGGGACTATCGCACGACGAGCCAGGTCGGGATCGCGCTCGATAGCCTCGAGCGCCAGCGCGTCATCGAGCGTGGCATCGGCGCTCCGGGTCCGACGGAGGGCAATCAGATGGGCGCCGATACCGAGAGCGACGCCGAGGTCATGCGCCAGCGACCGGACGTAGAAACCGGCCGAGCAGGCGACACGCAGCGTGACTGCCCCGTTCTCGATCCCGATCACGTCTATCGTCCGGGCGGTCACCGAGGCCGCCGCCAGCGGCGGGACGTCGGCTGACACGCCGGATGCCGCCGCCTTCGCGTGGGTTCTGGCAATCCGGTAGCTTCGTCGGCCGCCGATCTTCTTCGCCGAAAAGGCGGGTGGGGTCTGGAGAAACGTGCCGCGAAACGCCTCGAGCGCGCCCGCGATGGTGTCAATCGTCGGAAGCGGACCCTGATGAACGGGTCCGACCACTGTCCCCTCTGCATCGTATGTGCTCGTCGCGACACCGAGGCGAATCGTGGCGTCGTACGACTTGTCGCCCGCGCTCAGGAAGCGCGCGAGCCTCGTCGCTCGGCCGAGGACGAGCGGGAGAACGCCGGTCGCCGCTGGATCGAGCGTGCCTGTATGTCCGATGCGTGTGGTCCCCAGCGCCCGACGCACACGGGCGACGACTTCATGCGACGTGGGGCCGACCGGCTTGTCAACGACGAGCAGGCCGTCCATCGATGGCTTCCTCGATCTTCTCGATGAACAGCTTCTGCAGCGTGTCGATCGGCCCGGTCACCGTGCACCCGGCGGCGTTCTTGTGGCCGCCGCCGCCGAACTCCTTGGCAATCGCCCCGATGTCGATGTCGCCTTTCGATCGCATGCTCACGCGGTACTCTTCACCCTCACCCTGTTTGAAGAACACAACGGCCTGGATCTCCTTCACGGTCAACGGCAGGTTGATGATGCCTTCGGTATCTTCATAGGTGCCGCCTGCCTGGCGTGCCATCTCGTGATCCAGATACACGATGGCGATCCGCGCCGAGGCGTCGATCTGCATGTCGCTCAGCACGGCGCCGAACAGTTTCAACCGCCCCATGTTGTTGCTGTCGTACACGTTGCGTGCGACGAGCACCGGATTCACGCCCGCTTCGAGCGCCTGGCCACAGATCTCGAACGTTCGCGGCGTGATGTTGGAGTAATGGAACGATCCAGTGTCCGTGAGGATCGCGAGGTAGATGTGCGTCGCGATGTCCCGCGTCAACGGCACGCCGAGAGCCCTGACCAGATCAAAAACCATCTCCCCGCAGGCTGACGCCGTCGGGTCGAACCAGTTCAGCTGGCCGTAGGCGCCGTTGCCCGGGTGATGATCGATGTTGATGACGAAGAACCGCTCGAGTCCCGCCACGCCGGTCCGGGCGAGATCGCCGCATTCCATGATGATGGCGGCCGCATCGTCGCCGGGCCCCTCGTCGACGCGATCGGCAATCCGGATGTCCGGCACTCCAGGAAACTGCATCAACGGCGGCGGGGCGGGGTCGGCGCTGAGGACGCTCACCTGCTTCCCCAGGAGGCGCAGGGCGAAGGCTGCCGCCATCTGGGAGCCGATGGCGTCGCCGTCGGGGCGCGCATGCGAAACGATGATGAACCGCTGCCGTTGGCGAACGGCGGCGACGATGCGGTCCAGTTCAGGGTTTGTCATCGTCGAGGTCGGGATTGGCATCCGACGCGTGGAGCTCCTTCAACAGCTGCTCGATGCGATCCTGCCCGGCGATCGACTGGTCCACGACGAACGTCAATGTCGGAACCCGTCTCAACCGAAGCCTGGAGCCGATCTGCCGACGGAGAAAGGAGGTCGCTCGCTCGAGCGCACGCCGGCTCTCCTGCTGCGCCCTCTCGTCACCGAGCGACGTGTAGAAGACGCGCGCCTGCTGGAGATCCGGGGAAACATGAACCCGTGTGATGGTCACGAAACCGATCCCCGGATCGTGTACCTCTCGGGTCAGCAGATCGCCGAGCTCGCTTCTGATCTGATCCGCGACGCGGTTGGAACGCGAGCCTTGGGACATTCAGGTCCGGCGGATCTGATGTTTCACGCCGTCACCGCCACCCGTTCCATCGTGAAGACCTCGATCACGTCGCCGACCTTGATGTCGTTGAACCGTTCGAAGCCGATGCCGCACTCGAAGCCGGTCTTCACTTCACTGACGTCGTCCTTGAACCGCCGGAGCGATCCGATCTTGCCCTCGTAGATCACGACGTTGTCTCTGAGCAGACGCGCCTGCGTCTCTCCGGCGCGTGTAATTCTGCCTTCGGTGACGACGCAGCCGGCGATCGTGCCGAATTTCGGCACCTTGAACGTGTCGCGGACCTCGGCGACGCCGAGGCGGACTTCCTTGAACGTCGGCTCGAGGAGTCCGGCCATCGCCTTCTTCATCTCGTCGGTGACGTTGTAGATGACCGAGTGCTGCCGGATGTCGACGCGCTCGCGGACGGCGATGTCCTCGGCGTTCCGATCGGGCCTGACGTTGAAGGCGATGATCACGGCGTTGGATGCCGAGGCCAGCAGCACGTCGGACTCGTTGACGGCGCCGACGCCGGAGTGGATGATCCGCAGTTTGACCTTCTCGTCGGACAGCTTTGTCAGCGTATCGGCGAGCACCTCGGCCGAGCCCTGAACGTCGGCCTTGATGATGATCGGGAGCTCTTTCATGCTCCCTTCGGCGATCTGTGCCTGCAGCGACTCGAGTGTCATCCGGCCGCTCTTGGTCCCGAGCGCCCGCGTCTTGGCCTGTTCTTGCCGGAACGTGGCGATCTGACGTGCCTTCGCGGCATCGGCCAGCGCCTGGAACGCGTCGCCCGGCTGCGGGAGTCCCGTCAGGCCGAGCACTTCGACGGGAGTCGACGGTCCAGCCGACTTCACCGGGCGGCCTCGATCGTCGATGAGCGCCCGCACACGGCCGACAATGGGACCGGCGATGAACGTATCGCCGACGGTGAGCGTGCCGTCCTGGACGAGGATCGTCGCGACGGGGCCTCGCCCTTTGTCGAGCTTCGCTTCCAGCACGGCGCCCGACGCGTTCTTTTTCGGGTTGGCTTTGAGCTCGCCGATGTCGGTGACGAGGAGAATCATCTCCAGCAGCAAATCGAGGTTGGTCTTCTGTCGCGCGGACACCTCGACGGTCACCGTCTTGCCGCCCCATTCTTCGGGCATGAGGTCGAGCTCGGTGAGCTCGCGTTTCACCCGCTCCGGGCTGGCGTTGGGCTTGTCGATCTTGTTGATCGCGACGATGATCGGCACGTTCGCCGCCTTGGCGTGATCGATGGCCTCTCGTGTCTGCGGCATCACGCCGTCGTCGGCGGCGACGACGAGAATGACGATGTCGGTCACCTTGGCGCCGCGAGCGCGCATCAGCGTGAAGGCTTCGTGCCCCGGCGTGTCCAGGAACACGATGTCCCGGTTGTTGATGGTCACGTGGTACGCGCCGATGTGCTGGGTAATGCCTCCGGCCTCGCGCTCGGCGACGCGCGCCTCGCGGATCGCGTCGAGCAGGCTCGTCTTCCCGTGATCGACGTGGCCCATCACGGTGACGACGGGCGCGCGCGTGACCACGTCTTCGGCGCGGGCTTCTTCCCGATCGACTTCGAGCAGCTCCTCTTCGAAGCTTCGCAGCTGCACATCGGCCCCGAACTCGCGCGCGATCATCGTGGCCGTCTCGGGATCGAGCGTCGAGTTGATCGTCAGCACCAGCCGTTTCATCAGCAGCTTGGCGAGGATGTCCTTGGGGCGGATCTCGAGTCTATCGGCCAGATCCTTGACGCTCATCCCTTCCGCGAGCGTGATCGTCCGCGTGACGGGCGGCGGCGCGAAGGCCTGAGGCGGCGGCGCGGGACGAGGCTCGCGTCGCTGGCTCGCCGCAGGGCGTCCCTGACCGCCCGGACGCGACGGCGGGCGATACGGAAGCCCCGGGCGCGATGGGTACTGGTACTGTCCCGGCCTCGCAGGCAGTCCCGGCTGCTGGGCGCGAACCGGTTGCGCGGGAAGCGGTCGCGGCCCGCCAACGGGGGCCGGCGGCCGAGCACTCGGGAACGCCGGGCGCGGCGGCGGCGCGACACCTGGACGCGCTGACGGAGAAGACGGTCGCCCCATCGGCTGATTGGGAGGCCGTACCGTCGTTGTTCCGGCCTGACCCGCGGCGCCGCCGGTGCTGGGACGCGGCGTCGGCGACATCGCCGGACGTTCGACCTTCGGTCGCTGGACGACACGTGGTGCCGGCGCCGTCGGCAGCGGCGGAGTCGGGCTTGTCGGCCGATGCTCCTCGATTCGCAGCCGAAGCGTCGGCGGCACGACACGCCCGGCGCTCGGTTTCGGCGCTGGAGGCGCTTCCTGCACCCGGGCCGCGGCTGCAAGCGGCGCCTCGACCGTCGGTGTTGGCGGAATCGGCGCCAGCGGCTCTGGCTGGACCACTGGCGGTTGGACCTCGGCAACCTCGACGATCGGTGTTACCGGCGTCGGCTCCGCGACGGACGGCGCCTCGACCTCGACCGCGTCCGCCTCGATCGGCGTGGCCGCGACCGCTGGCTTGGCCGCTTTGACCAGTCTGGGCGGCGGCAGCACCGGCGCGGCCGGCCTGACCGGCTCAGCCGATTTCTTGGCGGGGGACGGTGGTTTCTTGCCCTTGACGACCGGCGTTTCCGCGAACATGTCTCCTCCCGGCAGCGAGATGTTGCGCTGTCGGGCGAGACGCTCGACGAACTGGCGGGCAACGACCTCTTCGATGGTGCTCGAAGCGCTCTTGACCTCGATGCCGTGGTCGCGCTTGAGCAGAGCCGTGACCTCCTGGCTGGTCGTCCCGAGCAATTCCGCGACCTTGTAAATCCTGACAGTGGCCAAGCTATATCCTCAAATCAATATGTTCGCACGAGGTCTGGCCCGCGCGCTTTGCCGGGCGCGCCAGCGCTCGCGCTAGGAATCCGCCGCGTTTCCCCGTGCCGCCGCGAGAATCTTCTCGGCCGTCTTTTCGCCCACCCCGGGCACTTCGGACAGCTGTTCGACCGTTGCCTCCCTGACGGCCTCGACGGTCGTCAGCCCCGCATCGACAAGCTTTCGCACCGTCTTGTCGCTGATCCCCGCGAGCGAATAGGGGAGCGGAACGTCGGGCGCCGCCGGAGCGGATTCGTCGCCGGCCACAGCCTCGGATGGGGCGGCACTCTCCGTCGTGTCAGTTGCGGCTGCGCCCTCAGCCGATGCCTCGAGCCCCTCGAACTGCGCTTCGACCTCACGGCGCTTTTCTTCTTCGCTCTTGATGTCGATGCGCCACCCGGTGAGTTTGGCTGCCAGCCGCACGTTCTGGCCCTTCTTGCCGATCGCCAACGACAGCTGCTTGTCTTCGACGACCACCTCCATGACCTTTTCGCGGTCATCGACGATCGATACCCGCTGCACCTTCGCTGGACTCAGCGCGTTGGTCACGAACGCGGTCGGGTCCTCCGACCACTCGACGATGTCGATCTTCTCTCCGCGAAGCTCACGGATGATCGATTGGACCCGCGTGCCTTTCATGCCGACGCACGCGCCGACCGGATCGACGTCGCGCTCGCGCGAGAACACTGCAACCTTGGCGCGATCTCCCGCTTCACGCACCGCCCCGCGAATCATCACCGTGCCGTCGTAGATTTCCGGCACCTCCTGCTCGAACAGCTTGATGAGGAGCGCCGGATCGGTGCGCGACAGGACGATCTGCGGCCCCTTCGCGCTGCGATTGACCCCTTTGATGACGGTTCGGATCCGATCCGCCGGCGTATAGCTTTCGGCGCGGGACTGTTCCTTTCGCGGGAGGACGGCCTCGATTCGCCCGATCTCGATGATGATGTCGCCGTTCTCGAACCGCTTGATCGTCCCGGTGACGACCTCGCCGATGCGCTGGTTGTATTCGCCGAAGATGTTCTCCCGCTCGGCTTCGCGCACCTTCTGGAAGATCACCTGCTTGGCTGTCTGGGCGGCGATGCGGCCCAGCACCTCGGTCGGCTTGGGAAACTCCATTTCGTCGCCCAGCTCGATGCTGTTGGCGACCTCGTCTCCGTACAGCGGCCGATACATCTCGCGCGCTTCGTTGAGCGCAATCTCGGTTGCCGGACTCGTCACCTCTTCGACGACCGTCTTCAGCGCAAACAGATCGACCTGACCGGTCTCGAGGTTGAAGCGCGTCTTCAGGTTCTCGCCGGTCTTGTAATACTTGCGAGAGGCCGTCGCGACCGCCTCTTCAATGGCGCTGATGACGACATCGGGCTCGATGCCCTTTTCTTTCGCCAACGCCTCGATGGTCTGTTGCAAAGGATTCGACATGTTTTCACCGGAGTGTCCGGTCCCCAAAAAGATCCTAGAATTCCACCTCAAGATTCGCCCGCGTGATGACCCCGAGCGGCACTCGATGGCTGCGGCCGTCATCGCCAGTGATGAAGACCGCCGGTCCTCCCGGCACGCCATCCTCCGTCGCCCCGAGGCGCCCCTTGAAGAACATCTGGCCGTCGACCGCCTCTCGCATCACGATCTTCGCCCGACGCCCCTCGAACCGACGATAATCGGCGGTCCGTCGCAGCGGCCGGTCGAGACCCGGCGACGAAACCTCCAGCGTATACGCCGCCGGCACCGCATCCTCCGCATCGAGCACCGCGCTCAGATCGCGGCTCACGTTCGCACAGTCGTCGACGCTGACGCTTTCCTCACCCACGCTCCCGGCACTGCCACGACTCTCGTTCCACGGCCGATCAATTTGAATGCGGAGAACCATGCCGGGCCGTTCGCGACGGTATTGGACGTCGAAAATATCGAAACCATAAGAGCCCGCCACGCGGGTGGCAATCGTCCGCACGCGCTCGATGACATCGTCCATCTGGCGACCAGACGGGCGGACTGACCAGGTAGCCGGCGTGCGGCTCCTAAACAAAAAAAGTGGGCACACGCCCACTTCGCTCATCCACCCAGGCTCTGAATCGAAAAATTATAGCACGGTGAGCGGACGTGCGATGAGATCGTACCCCCTGGCCCCGACGATTTCGACCGGGAGGAAATCGCCTGAACGATATTCTGAGGGGTCGCACTCGGTCAGAACCACCGACGCGTCGATGTCGGGCGCCTGGGTCGGCAGCCGCCCTCGCAGGACGAGCTCGTGCTCCGAGGAATACCCGTCGATGACGGCACGAACGCGTTCGCCGATCCGCCCCCGGTTCCTCCGGGAGACGAGCCGTTTCTGCAAGCTCATCAGCTGCTTGCGGCGCTCCGACTTCACGCGTTCCGGCACGTCGTCGTCGAGGGAGTGGGCCGGGGTGCCCTCCTCGTGCGAGTAGGTGAAGACGCCAACGTGCTCGAACGCGTGCTCGGCCACGAACGTGCATAGCTCATCGACATCCTGGTCCCGCTCGCCTGGGAAACCGACGATGAAGGTCGTTCTGAGAGCGACGCCAGGCACGCGCTGTCTGATGTGCGTGAGCAGCTGGTCGTAGTGTTTCCGCGTCCCGGGGCGCCGCATGCGACCGAGCACAGAGTTCGAGGCATGCTGCAGCGGCAAATCGATGTATTTGCAGACCTTGTCGCACTCGGCCATGGCCGCCAGCACGGCGTCGTCTATGGTTGTCGGATAGAGGTAGAGCAGCCGAATCCACTCGAGGCCGTTGATGGTGTTGAGCTCGCGCAGCAGCCGAGCGAGCGCGCCACGCTCCCGCCGATCAACGCCGTAAAACGTCGTGTCCTGAGAGATCAGCAGCAATTCCTTGACGCCCCCGTCCACAAGCCTGCGCGCTTCCTGGAAGATCGATTCCGCTGGACGGCTCCGGTAGTGCCCCCGCAACGTCGGGATGATGCAGAAAGCGCATTTGTAGTCGCAGCCTTCGGCGATCTTCAGGTACGCGTAGTGCCGGGGCGTGGCCAGCAGCCTCGGCGTATCGGCGTCGTAGATGTAATCGGGCGCCGGCCGTCGAGGTGGCGCCGTGGCTGCGAAGGCCTCCTGGCGAAAGAACTTGAGAGGCGCCTGATGCCGGGTCTCCAGCGGGAGGGTTGTTTCAGCGTGTCCCGTTATCGCGCGGACGATCTCGGGGACTTCACCCGTCCCGAGAACCGCATCGATCTCGGGCATTTCCGTTCTCAGCTCCTCGCGATAGCGCTCGGCGAGGCACCCGGTGACGACCAGCCGTTGACACGCGCCTTCTTTCTTGTGCCGCGCCATCTCGAGGATGGCGTCCACCGACTCGCGCTTGGCGGCATCGATGAACGCACACGTGTTGACGATGAGGACCTCGGCTTCGGAGGCGTTGCTGGTCAGCTCGTGGCCCGCCTCACGGGCGAGGCCCAGCATGACCTCGGAGTCGACGAGGTTCTTGGGACAGCCGAGCGACACCAGTCCGATCTTCAACGGCTTCACGGATACAACCTGTACAGCATACGCGGGTACGGAATGGTTTCCCGTACGTGTTCGAGTCCGCACAACCAGGCCACGACGCGCTCGACCCCCATGCCAAAGCCGCCGTGCGGCACCGAGCCGTACCGACGCAGGTCGAGATACCACTCGAACGACTCCTGCGGGAGGTTGTGTTCCTTGATGCGCTGGAGCAGGAGTGCCAGGTCGGCGAGGCGCTCTCCGCCTCCCACGATCTCGCCGTATCCTTCGGGCGCGAGCACGTCGACGCCGAGAGCGACCTCCGGCCGTTCAGGGTCCGGCTTCATGTAGAACGCCTTCACGCCCGCGGGATATCGGTGCACCATCAGCGGCCTGTCGTACAGGCTCGACAGCAGCGTCTCGTCCGGACCGCCGAAGTCGCCCCCCCACTCGATGGGCTGGCCACGCTCCTTCAGCAGTCCGATCGCCTCGTCGTATGAGATGCGCGGAAACGGGGACTGCACCTTCTCCAATCTGGTCGTGTCGCGTTCGAGCACGCCCAGTTCGCGGCGCCGGACGTCCAACACCCGTCCGACGACCGAGACGATGAGCGCCTCTGCCAGATCCATGACCTCGTTCAAATCGGCGTAGGCCATCTCGGGCTCGACCATCCAGAACTCGGTCAGATGCCGGCGTGTTTTCGACTTCTCCGCGCGAAACGTCGGGCCAAAACAGTAGACGCGGCCGAGGGCCATCGCGTTGGCTTCGTTGTACAGCTGTCCGCTTTGCGTCAAGTACGCCGTTTGATCTTCGAAGTACTGCGCCGGGAACAGCGTCGTCGTGCCTTCGCACGCCGCGGGCGTGAAAATCGGCGTGTCGGCGAGGATGAAACCACGCGAGTTGAAGAAGTCGCGGATGGCGTTGATGATCTCGTGGCGGACGCGCAGAATGGCATGCTGGCGTTCGCTGCGGATCCAGAGGTGGCGCCGATCGAGCAGGTAGTCGACCCCGTGTTCCTTCGGGGTGATCGGGTAGTCGTGGGACTCGCCGACGATCTCCAGCCTCGCCACGTCGATTTCATAGCCCCCGGGTGCCCGAGGGTCGGCCTTGGCGGCGCCGGTCACCACAATCGACGTCTCCTGCGACAGATGATCGGCGGTCTTGAACATCTCATCGCCGACGGCGGCCTTCGACATCACCGCCTGGACGAATCCCGTGCCGTCGCGCACGATGAGAAAATGAATCTTGCCGCTCGAGCGGCGATTGTGCAGCCATCCCTTGAGGGTGATCTGTTCACCGACGTGTGCGCCGATGTCTTCGATGTAGACGTGCATGGTCGCCCTAATGCGCGAGCATCCTCTCCATTCGCTCGCGGGCCTTCTTGGCCTTCGCCAGCGTCGCTTTCGTCGACCCGTGCGACGCGATTTCGAACAGCAGGACGCCATCGTAGCCGACTTTTTGAACCGCGGTCAGAGCCGAGGGCCAGTCGATGGTGCCGTCAAAGGGCACCAGGTGGTCGTCGGTCCGCCCGCGGTTGTCGTGCACGTGCGCCGCGATGACGTGCTCCGACACGATCTCGATGGCGTCCAGCAGGTCGCCATCCATATGCGCGTGCCCGAAATCGAGACAGATGCCGATTTCGTACCCTTCCAGTTCCTCGAGGTCGTTCTCGACAAGGTGCACGAGCGAGCCGGCGCGTGACAGTTCGTTGGGGATCACCTCGACGGCAATCCGAACGCCGAGCGGAGCGGCAACCCGCTGTATCTCCTCGATGCTGCGAAGGGCCGCGCCCCGGACGTCAGCGGGGAGGTCGGCCGTGTGCGTGCGCGGCAGGCCGACGTGCGTCACCAGGACGTTGACCGGAATCCGGCGCGCGATGTGGGTGGCCAGCTCGGTTTCGGACACCGCCCTCGCGCGGGCGGCGGCGTCGCTGCTCGCCAGGCTCAAGGGCCTAATCCAGCGTCCCTGTTCGTAGGCATCCATGACCGGGGCGTGAACCCCGTGCAGCGTCAGGCCCGCGTCTGCCAGCCACTGCTGCAGATCCGCGACGGCGGCCGGATTGTGATAATCGAAGTGCGTGCGTGTGGCGAACAGCTCCACCGTTTCGAACCCGTGCGCCGCAATCTCGAGCAGATGATCGCGCGAGAGCCGCTCGCCGTGATAGAGGTGAGTCGACACCCCGAATTGACGCTTGGCCACTGCTGGAACACACCATTCTACATCTGGTCATTGGATTGGGGGATTGTGGTGGTTGAATGGTCGATGACCAAGTACTCAATCCCTCAATCCCTCAATCCAATGACCAGATGACCCAATTCCAAATTCACCCAAGCTCCTCGATGTGAAGGGCGAGGAGCTCGCGCAACCGAGCGAAGCGCGGATACTTGCGCAGATTGGCCCGGACATAGTTGAGGGTCCGCGGCATGTACTGGATGTACACCGGGTTCCGGCGGCTCGTGGTCTGATAGCCGAAGGTGCCAAGCGCTTTCAGATTGCGCTGTAACGACATCAAGTCGAACCGGCGGCGGAATTCGACACTGTCCGCGATCCCTTTCAGCGCCACGAAGTGGCTGATGAGATCGTCGAGCTCCCCATCGGTGATGTCCACGTACGAGTCGCGAAGCAGCGAAGCGAGATCGTACGTGTCAGGTCCCATCCGTGCATCCTGAAAGTCGATGATGTGCAGGCTGCCCTCGTGGAACATCAAGTTCCGGCTGTGATAATCACGGTGGCAGAGCATGCGCGGCTCAGATGACAGTTCCCCGGTGATGGCCGCCCACTCTTCGCCGAGGGCCAAGCGTTCCGCGTCGCCGAGCGACGCCCCGCGGTAGGCCTCGAGATAGTGGCGAACGAAGAAGTTCAGCTCCCAGCCGAGCTTTTCGACATCGAAGCTGATGCCATACGCCACATACTCACTTGATGCCAGCTCGCCGCCACGGCGCTGGAGCCGCTCGATCAAGGCGACCGCCTCACGATAGAGGGCGGCGTGCTCGCCTGGCGACGCGGCGCCGAGATGTGCCTGGAGCGTCACGTCACCCAGATCCTGCAGCGCGAGAATCCCCAGCGACTCGGACGAGCCGAGGATCGAAGGGACGGGCAGCGGGATCTGCTGGAGCAGCCGCGCGACGTTCGCAAAGGGCAGCGACGACAGGTCGATCGCCCCGGTGTGAAGCGCCAGGACGATCGACCCGCCTTGCGGGGCGATGATGCGGAAGTAACGCCTGTCCGACGCATCGCCGGTGAGCGGGACGACTCGCACCTTGGCCGACGCAAGGGCGTGTTCGTGCAGATACTGGTCGATGCGCTGCCTGATCGCGCTGCTTTCGGGTGTCTGCGAGTCGATCACGACAGCGTGTCCCGATTGGGCGACCGGCCCGCCTCGCGTTTCTCCCACAAGGCCGTGGTCCTTCGGTAATCCTCGATCGTCCCGATATCGAAGAACTCCGCCTCGGTAACCACTCCACGAACTGACCCCCGCCGCGCGGCGATGAGCGCGTCGTAAAGGCCCCCGATTGAACGTGCAGGGCTGCGGGGGGGCAACGCTCGGAAAGCCTCCGCTCGAGCCACTTGGACGCCGATGAAATGGTAGGAGTCGTCCCCCGCTTCGTGTCGGGCCACAAAACGGGTTACTGCGCCATCGTCTTCCATGAGAACGCCACCATATTTCCCTGGTTCCCGATTGGGAACGAGTGCGAGCGTCACGAGCGCGTCCGCCGCTGTGTGCGCGTCGATGAGACCCCGAAGATTCAGGTCCGTGAGCGTATCACCGTTCACAATGAGGAAGGTGTCCTCGCCGAGGATATCGAGCGCCTGACGCGGACCGCCGCCGCTTCCCAGTATCTCCGGGTATTCCCACGAGTACCGAACGCTCGCGCCCAGGTCGCTCCCGTCACCGACGATCTCGGTCACCGTGTGCGGGAGATAGTGGAGGTTGATGACCAGCTCGGTCACGCCCTGGACAGCCAGCCATCGGATGATGCGCCTGACGATCGGCTCGCCAGCGACGGGGAGAGCTGGTTTGGCGATCGCATAGGTCAGAGGACGCAACCGGGTACCGAGACCGGCAGCCAGAATCAGTGCATGCATACTACCGGGCGGGGAACAGCATGTCGGTGATGGGAAGCCCTCGCTGCTCGCAGTGACGGATGAACAAGCCGCGATAGGAATCGAGGACGTGATCGGCCGGCGTGCGGCCCAGCGCTTCGGTGACGGCCGTAATGCCGCTCTCTTCGCCTTCGATCTCGACAAATGTCCCGACCGGTGTCTCGTCCACCGCCACGACGACGCCGTTCATGCCGAACTCCTCCCGATACTTCTGATAGCGAAACCAGACGCGAAACCCCAGTTCTTCGAACAGCCGCAGGAGCACGTCCCCGTCGCCCACAGCGGTTTCGATCTCCTCGCGCAGTTTCATCGGAGAAGGCTGCACCGGTCCCTTGAACGTCAACAGGCTCCGGCCCGATTCGATCCGTATCCGCAGGATACATCCGCGGTCTCGCAGAAGCCCGTCGGGCGTGTCGAGCAGACGGTCGTCCTGCAGCCGCCGATCCCGGATCCTCGCGCCACCGGCCGCCAGGACGACGGCGCAGGCGCTGTCCGAATCGGCGAAGCGGAGTTTGACCTCGCGCTCGAGTGTCGCTGCCACGGTCTCAAATCCCCCGGTTCAGATTACAACGCGATCGGCCTGGAGCGCTGCGGCCAGTTGGCCGCGGGCAGCATCGGCCCGATCGACCGCGTGAAGAGCAGACGGACGAAGACGTACATGGTGAAGCACTCGAAGGCGAACGCCGGAAAACCCAGGTAGCCTGGCAGCGGCATCTCGAACAGTTTCACGTCTTCCATAATCGGCACACTGTAGTGCCACTTGGCGCGCGACCAGTAATTGACGAGCTCCCAGAGCAGTCCGCACAACAAACCGCCGATGAACAGATTCTTCAGGCGATCGCGTCTGCCGGTCTCCCAGTCCTCGAAGAGCGATTCTCCCCCCAGCCGTCGATTGATCGGATCGAGCAGGAAAATGAATCCCAGCCACACCGGCGCCGCCATGAACGGGGCAATGCCGGCCGGGACGATGAGCGGACTGGCGAGCATGAGCGCTCCTGCGGCGATTGACCAGGCCGAAAAACGCATGGTCGCAGAGACAGGCTGAGGCGCGGGAACGGGGGAGAGCCCCGTCGTGCCCCGCCACGTACCCACAAGCTCGGCACTCCCGAAAATAGCGGGCCAGATCGTCGAGAATGCCCAGGCGTACCCGACCATTCGGACGACGAAATGTTCCGGCAACCCCACGTAGTACCAGTTCCGAATCACCAGGTTGTAAGCCTCGAACACGAGCCAGAGCGGGATCGACACGAGCGCCAGCGCGCAGAATTCGCGGCCGTTCGAGCGAATCCACGAACTGCGGCGGGCGTGGAATACCACGCTGTCGGCGAAGAGGATGAAGGCCGTCCAGACGATTGGAGTGTTCCACGACCAGAAGGGCTCCACTCGAGCGATTGCCGCTGCTTCAGAGCTGATCATGACGGAGAGCGCGATCCAGGCCGTGGTCATGTCGCGCGGAGGCGGTAGGAACAGCCCTTCAGATGAGGAGCGTCGACGTTCTTTGCCAGAATCAGGACCTTGTGAGTGCTGCCAAGGCCGCCAGGCATGAGCAGCGTCTTCAAAGCCAGGCGATTCGCCAGCTTTTCCAGATCGAGAGCCTCGTCGGACGCCTCCAGCAGGCCCAGCAGGAAATAGGTCTGGTCGAGATATCCGAGCGGGGTGAGCCCTTCGGCTTCCGCCGCCTGCCGCACGCTCGTGAAATCCACGTGCGCGGTGATGTCCTGCTCCCCGGGACTCGCCAGCCACGCGGGGACGTCGACGGAGGGCGGCGAAGGCCCCTCCATGGTGTGCCGCGTAAACGTCGTGAGCGTGCCGCCGCTGTGCGTCGCGGAGTAGAGCTCCCGGGCGTCGTGGCCGTAATCGATGAGTATCATGAATCCCCGACTCAGCCTCCGGGCAGCCTCCTGAACCCAGGAAACTGCTCGCAGGTTGATCTCCGCTCGCCATCCGGGTTCGAGAGCGACACCCAGGCGATCGAAGTGGGTTGCGAGCTCGGGGATGGAAGGGGGGCCTTCACGGATGCCAAGACGATCGCCCCTGCAGTCGACGTACAGTTCGCGCAGCCCCTCGTTCCGCATCACGACCGCGTGGACCGGCAGGGCGTCAAGCAGTTCGTTGGCGACAAGCACACCCTCGAACCGAGGAGGCACCGAGTCGCCCGAAGTGGAAAGTCGATCTGCCACCTCGGCCAGCGTGACCGGCTGCGCCGCGCGCGCGATCGGGCTGGCTTCCACCAGATGCAGCCGCAAGCGCCGGTAAAGCGGAGGATGGCGCCGACGAATGGCGCGCAGGATGTCGGCTGACAGGCGGCCGTTGCCAGCGCCGGCCTCGACGAGGTCGAAGCTCGACGTGACGTCGCTCACTGTTCGCGCGTCTTGGGATTCCGGCTCGCTGAGAATCTCCGCCATCTCGGCAATCTGCACAGCGAGCAAATCGCCGAAGGCAGGGCCGACATCGACGCTGGTGAAGAAATCGCCCGCGCGCCCTGAACGTTGGGCGGCGCGGGCGTAGTAGCCGAGAGTCGTGTCGTAGAGAGCGAGGTCCATGAACGCGGCCACGGTCAGCGGTCCGCGCTCGCGGATGGTCTTGCGTATTAGATCGGCAATCTGCACCCTACAATCTGCAATAGACCTCTCAGTCCTTTCGCACGGGCACGAACACCTCGCCTTGATCGGCGCGCCACAGCAGCAGCTGGGCGAGCCCGCCTGAAGGGATCCGCTGGAGTTCCCGTCCGACGTCGGCGGCGCTTGCCACGGCTCTGCGATTCACCGAGAGGATCACGTCTCCGGCGCGGATGCCCGCCGCCGCCGATCCGCTGTCGGGATCGACATCCACGACAACGGCGCCGCTTCTCCCCGTCGGCACCTGGAGCCGGCGCGAGATCGCCGGTGTCAGGTCCTGGAGCGTCAAGCCGAATCCTTCGCCATGATCTTCCTGTGGTTCGGGCGTCGCACCGTTGTTGCGACTCTGAGCGCGGTTCTGCTCGGCTTCGAGATCCAGCTCGTCCACGGTGACGGTCAGTGTTCGTTCCTGTCTGTCGCGCATGACCTTCACGGGCACCTGGGTTCCAGGCCTCGTGGCCGTGACGTTCTTGACGAGATCGTCGTACTTCGTCACCGGCTTGCCGTTGAAGTCGATGATCACGTCGCCCGGCTCGATCCCGGCTCGCGCCGCCGCGCCTCCCGGAGCGACCGTCGAGACGATGGCGCCGGAGGCGGACTTCAGCCCGAACTCGGCGAAGCCGTCACGTGGGACGGCCGTGACCGCGACGCCGATGCGACCGCGGATGACCTTCCCCTGGCGGAGCTGCGGCAACAGCTCGCGGACGGTATTGCTCGGCACGGCGAAACCAATGCCGATGTTCCCCTCGTTCTGCGAGTTCGTGATGATGGCGGTGTTCATTCCAATCACTTCGCCGCGGGCATTCAGCAACGGTCCGCCGGAATTGCCAGGGTTGATCGCCGCGTCGGTCTGCAGCATCTCGTTGGAACGTCCGTCGGTGACGCGCAAGCCGCGCTGCGTCGCACTGATCACGCCCACCGTGACGGTGTAGGTGTAGCCGAACGGGTTGCCGATGGCCATGACCCAGTCGCCGGGCGCCATCTGCGACGAATCGCCGAACTTGATCTCGGGCAGCGCACCGGCGGGCTTTTCCGTCAGCTGAATCAGCGCGCTATCTGTCAGTTGATCGCGGCCAATCAGTTTCGCCGCATAGAACTTGTCATCGTCGCCGTACATCGATACCTGGATCTTCGTCGCACCGTCGACGACGTGGCTGTTGGTCAGAATGAGACCTTCGTTGCTGATGATGAAGCCGGTGCCCGTGGCCCGCGCGACCGGCGGGCGGCGCCGGGGCGTCGTGCCGGGCTCCTGCGCGGAAGGATCGTCGGGATCGCCGGGCGAGGGCACGCCGAAGAACCGGCGGAACAGGTCATCATTGCCGCCCCCGCCGAAGAATTCCGCCACCTCCTGACGGCCTTTCATCTCGGTCCGGATGTAGACGACAGCCGGACTGACGTCCCGCGCGATATTGCGGAATGTCTGCGCGTCAATCGCGCCGGTGATCGGCGCACTGTTCATCGGCGGCGCGGTCGCGACCTGCGCCTCCGACGTGGGCGCCATGTCGAGCCTCGAGGCGAGAACCATGCCGATCGCCAGCGAGGCGACCGCCACAGGCAGCGAATAGATCAGCGTGGTCTTGCGGGTGGACATGTATATCTCCTACGCGAGTGCGATGATTTCCGCCTGGACGGGCCCGGTGACGGTGGCGTCATCGGGGCGGACGACCATGTTGATTTCGGACCGCACGCCGAAATCGTCGAAATAGATTCCCGGCTCGATGGTGAAACCGGTTCCGACGAGCAGCCGGCGGTCGTCATGGGTTTCGTAGTCATCCATGTTGACGCCGTTGCCGTGGACCGACTCTCCGAGGCTGTGGCCTGTTCGATGAAGAATACGGTCAGCATATCCGGCGCTTCGCAGCACGGCCGCCGCCGCACGGTCAACCTGCCAGCCGCGCAGCTCTTGGCCCGCCGCGGCCGCACGTCGAACTAGCGTCACTGCCGCGTCGCGGGCGGCCGCAACGGCGGCGAAGGCGCTCGTGTAACGCTCTGGCACGCGCCGACCGGTATAACCCATCCACGTAATATCAGCAAAGACCGCGCCGCGACGATCTATTTTGCCCCACAGGTCGAGCAGCACGAGCTCGTTCGACCGAATAGCCCGCGAAGCCGACACCGTAGGCAGGTAGTGCGGATTGCCCGCATTCTCCTCGGCCGACACGTTTGGATCGGAATCGGAGACGAGTCCCTCCGCACGGAACCAGCCCGCCATCAGTTGCTGGACGTCGTACTCCGACGTCGCGATACCGTCGTGAAGGTGCCGAGCGATGGCGTCGAATGCGGCGTCCTTGATTCGATGGAGTTTTTCGGATGCTTCCTCATGGGTCGCGATCGCTTCGCGATCCCAGACCGAGGCGAACCGCTGAATCAGATCCCCCGACGAGACGACCTCGACGCCTGTTGTGCGGACCAGCTCGATCGTACCCGCGTCGACGCGCGAGACGTACGGAATCGCGCACTTGGGTGAATATTCCATCGCCACGCGTTGCAGTCCCTGAAGCAGCCGGCGGAGACCGGCCTCGAGCTGATCGCGGGACGCGTACTTCGTGGTCGCACCAGGCAGGTGCGAGAGCGAGTCGCGCTCGATGGCATGGACCAGTCCCGCTGGCTCACCCTCTGCGGGAATCAGGTAATACCAGCGACGCGTCGCCAAGTGTCCACTCTGCCGATTGATGGCGATCAAATCGGACGCAATCCCGTTGAGCCCGCGAAAGTCGTAGAGGAGCCAAGCGTCGAGCCCGTCGGCCCGAAGCGCCGCCTGTACGGCCGCGATGTCGAGCGCGCTCTCGGCGCGCGGCAAGACCCCCACCTCTCCGGAGGACATGTCGGTCCAGTATAGCTTGTCGAGCGGGAGCCACCTTTGACAAGTTGATGACCCCGACCGGTTTGCACATTGCGGCCTATATAATCGAATCGATGAGGCTCTCGATGGTGGTTCTCGCCGTGGCGGCGCTGCTGCAATCACCTCCGCCGGTCCGGACTGTCGGAAAGGGCTCCCTAAGCGAAATCGGCGCGCCGAGACAGGTGACGCTGCGTTCGATCGACGAATGGTCGGCGCTCTGGAAGGCGCACGGCGGGGACGGTCAACCGCCGGCAGTCGATTTTTCACGGGAGATGATCGTCGGGGTGTTCCTCGGGACCAGACCCACGGCTGGTTACGGCGTCGAAATCGTCAGGACCGTCGCCGCTCCCACCCTGGTCATCGTCGAGTACATCGAAACCGGTCCGCCTCGCGACGCGCTGCTGGCTCAGGTGCTGACGGCACCCTATCACCTTGCCGCCGTTCCCCGGCACGAGGGTGACGTCATGTTCCGGAAGGTCGAGAAATGAAGTAGGAGCGGGAAGTCAGAAGGTAGAAGTAAGGTGGAGGTCATGCTCCCGAAAAGAGAAAGGCCGGGGCTTATCGCCTCGGCCTTTCGCATCTCCGTCGGGCTGTCGGTGTCTACGTTCTAGCCCCTAACCTCTAGCCTCTTCAGTCTTACTTTTTTGCTGCGGCGGCCTTCTTCTCGGCCGCCTTTGCCTCAGCGTCAGGGTCGACCATCTTGTCGACGCGCTTCGGCTCGACAGAGCCGTTGGCGTGCGTGAACTTGTAGTTGTTGGCGTTGAACCTGGAGTTGTACGGGGTCTTGATCTCGATCGTCTGGACCTTGCCGGCAGGCAGCACGCCGTTGATGGCGCCGCGCCCGCCGCCGATGACCTCACCACCCTTGTCGTACCAAATCTCCTCGACGGTCAGCCGGGCAATCGGTCCGTCCGAGATGTTCTTGACGTCGAGGGTGGTCACGACCAAGTCCTTTTCACGTTTGGTGACCGGCTTGGTGAATTCGACGTCCACCTTGCCCCTGACTGGCGCGGTGAACTGTTTGCCGGCCAGAATCGGCGTGAACTTCGGGGCCGGCGCCGGGGCCTGGGCCGACAAGACTCCACTGGCGAAGCTGACTCCAACGAGCGTCGCGGCGAACAGAGAGCGCGCGCGAATCATAACGTTTCTCCTTAAGGTATCTGACTGAGTCACCCAGCGGCATTATAGCCAAACTACATTTCCCCGTTCCAATCCTCGGGTTCGGGGTTGATCGACCGAAAAATCTCCATGTGCCACTTCCCCCCGCCCCAGGGTTCGATAACCTCAGCCGCGACAACATCTACGAGGAGCTCGGAGAACAGCCGTCCTTCGGGATCGCCCTCGAGATGGTAGGCCGGATCATCCCATGAAAAGTTGGGGTAGAGCATCAGCGTGAGAAAGAGATCGTAGCCGTCATCGACCACAATCAGCTGTCCGCAGGGGCGCTTGAGAGTTGAGTGGTAGATGAGGTACTTTTCGGCGCTATGAGCGCGGATGTAGCGTTTGAGCGCGAACTCGCGCGCGACGATTTCCTCGACGGCGATCTTCTTGTCCCAGCAGTCGCGGCAGTACTTCTCCTCGCCGCGCGGCTCTGAGACTTCCTTGGCGCCGCACAGCGCACACCGCGATTTGGCAACGGACTTGCGGGGCATAAGGTGGAGTCTAGCACCATGGAACGACCGGCGCACGCGGGCCTTCGGCATCTCGCGCTGCACGCGCGCGATCTCGAGGCGATGAAACGGTTTTACATCGATGTGCTCGGCTTCGAGGTCGAATGGGAGCCGGACGCCGACAACACCTACCTGTCATCGGGCGTCGACAACCTTGCGCTGCACCGCAGTCACGCCTCGGGTTCGTCCGGGACTCGGGAGGCAGGTCACAGGCCCGCGGCTCCGGCAGACGCGGCGCTCGATCACCTCGGCTTGATCGTGCGTTCGGCCGCCGATGTCGATCGATGGGCCGCCTTTCTGGAAAGCCGCGGCGTCACGCTCGACGCGGCTCCCCGCACGCATCGCGACGGAGCCCGGTCGTGCTATTTCAGAGATCCGGACGGCAACAGCGTTCAGATCATCCATCATCCGCCCATCAGCGACAAGATCTGAACGGTCAGGATCGCGCGACGGTCTTGCGTGAGAGGGCAGGCGCGTACATCGTCTCGACATACTGCTTGACCATACGACGCGAACAGAAACGCGGCGCCACGGTGCGGATCGCCTCCTTGATCGTGGTCAGCCACGCGTGCGGCACCTGCGATGCATCGCGGTCGTAGAAGGCAGGCACGATCTCCTCTTCGAGCAAACGATACAGCGCGCTGGCGTCCGCGGCATCTACCAGCTCGTAGTTGTCGCTGGTGAGACCTCCGTCGATGACCCACCCGTTCCTGCCGGTGAATCCTTCCGCCCACCAGCCGTCCCCGATGCTCAGGTGGGGGACGCCGTTGATGGCGGCTTTCATCCCGCTCGTGCCGCTCGCTTCGAGCGGCTTCCTCGGATTGTTCAGCCAGAGGTCGCAGCCCTGCACGAGGAAGTGGGCGACGTGCAGATCGTAGTCGTCGACAAACGCGACCCGGCCGCCGAACATCGGATCGAGCGCGTGCTTGTACACGCGCTGCAGGTGGTGCTTGCCGATGTCGTCCGCCGGATGGGCCTTGCCGGCAAAGACGATCTGCATCGGCCTGCCCGAGGCGTTCAGGATGCGCGCCAGGCGCTCGGGGTCACGGAAGATCAGGTCCGGGCGCTTGTAGGCCGTGAACCGACGCGCGAATCCCAGCGTGAGCACGTCCGGATCGAGCAGCGGACCAGCCGCGACGACGCGCGGAATGCCGACTCGTTCTTCGGTCCAGCGATGGCGCGCCCGCTCGCGGACGAACGCGAACAGGTTGTGACGGAGCGTCTGGCGCACTCGCCACAATTCCTCATCCGGAATGGCGAGCACGCCGTTCCAGAACGACGGATCGTCCTGGTGGGAGAGCCAGTCCGTTCCCAGGTACCGGGCGAACAGGTCGGCGAGGTCGCCCGCAATCCAGGTCGGTATGTGGATGCCGTTGGTCAGCGCCGTCACCGGACGCTCTCCCTCCGCCACGCCGTCCCAGATGTCCCACATCGCTCGTGTGACGTTGCCGTGGATCTGGCTGACCGCGTTGACCTTGCTGGCCGAGCGCATGGCGAGCGCCGTCATGTTGAACTGCGATCCGGTGCCGCCGTCGTGCGAGCCGAGCGCCAGGAACCGCTCGCGATTGGGCCCGAGCGTGCCCCAGCAGCCTGCCAGATGCTTTTCGACGAGATGGAACGGAAACGCGTCATGCCCGGCAGCGACCGGCGTATGGGTCGTGAAGATCGTCGTCTGACGGATTTCCTCGAGTGCCTCGTCGAAGCTCGCGCCCCGGTCGATCCATTCACGAATGCGCTGAAGGACGACAAAGGCGGCGTGACCCTCGTTGAGGTGAAACACAGACGGCTGGACGCCGAGCGCACGCAGTGCCCGAACGCCGCCGATGCCGAGGACGATCTCCTGCTGGACTCGCGTCTCACGATCACCGCCGTAGAGCCGGGCCGACAACTCGCGATCCCACGGAGCGTTCTCCTCGAGGTTCGTGTCGAGCAGAAACAGCTGGACTCGGCCGACTCGGACGCGCCAGACAGCCACCAGCACCGATCGATCGTCGAGGGGGACCGGGGTCAGACACGGTTTGCCCTCCGGGGTCATGGCCGGCTCGATGGGCGCATCGAGCCAGTTGAGCATTTCGTTGCTCTCTTCCTGCCAGCCCTCAGCGGAGACATGCTGGTGGAAGTAGCCTTTCGGATACATGAAACCTACGCCCACCAACGGCACGCCGAGGTCGCTGGCTTCCTTGCAGTGATCGCCGGCGAGCACGCCGAGCCCGCCGGCGTAGATCGGCAGCGACTGGTGCAGGGCGAACTCGGCGGAAAAGTAGGCGATGGCGTGACCGTTCAGCTGCGGGAGCCGTTCAGACCACCACGTGTGCTCGGCTCTGTGGGTGGCGTCGAGCGCCGTAATGGCCTGGTCGTACAACCGAAGAAACGTCTCGTCACCCGCGGCTGCCTGCAGCTTTTCAGGCGCAATGACCGCGAGCATCCGCACCGGATTGTGCGCGGTCGCCCGCCAGAGCTGGTAATCCAGACGCCGGAATACCGACCGACCTTCCCGATTCCAGCTCCACCACAAGTCCAGGGCAAGCTCTGAGAGCCGGGCGATGCGGTCGGGGAGAGGAGGTAACGAGGAATAACGGTTCATCGATGGTTGCAGATGCCCAAGGCGGATCGAAGTGCTGATGCCGACCGAACACGCCGGCGGAACCTGTGTGACAAGGATGCCGATCCTAGCCGTCGCCTACCGAAAGCGTCAACGTGCGCGTCGAATGTTCACCAGATGCGCCCCCCAGCTCCGCCGTGGCCCACTGGTACAATGACCGCCTCGTGGCCCAATGCGACTGAGGCGATCGTTCGTGGCTCTCGGTGTGTTTGCCGCGCTCGTTGGACACGCATATGAGGTCGGCGCACAGGAGCCTCCGCCGATCCCGTTCTTCGTCGTCGATCTGCAAGGCACGACGGTCTCGTTCCCGTCGGATCCTTCGTTGGCGGCGAGCAGGGGGCTTGCACAGGGAGAGCTGCCGGGCCGTGGGTTCGGGGCCAATGCCGCGGTCCACGTGTTTCCGTTCAAGTTTCGCGCCGTGACGTTCGGTTTTGGCGGCCGGCTGATGATCTCGCAAGCGACCCAGACCCCCGAACCTGTGCCGGGCCTTCGAACTGTCACCGAACGATTGACGTACCTCGGCCCTCAGATTTCCCTCAACTTCGGCACGGGCGCCGGATGGAGCTATTTGAGCGGGGGGATTGCGGCCTCGACCTGGTCAGTGGTGCCTGAAGGGCAAGCCCCCCTGCCGCCCGACGAAGAACGTCTGCAAACGATTGACTACGGCGGCGGTGCGCGCTGGTTCGCGAAACCGCACCTCGCCTTCAGCCTTGACGTTCGCTTCTACGCCGTTAACCCCAGTACACCGGCACTCGGTCTGCCAGGCGCGCCCCGCAACACTTTCTTCGTGTTCGGTGCTGGTATCTCCTTGAAGTGAGTGTAGACTCTGGACTTCCGGCCGGGACCTCCACTGCCCGTCCGCGCATCAGCTTGCTTGCAACCTCAAGGCTCTCCCGTTCGTAAGAGTACTTCGATGGATTGGCGCGGGACGGCGTACCGGCCTGCCGCTCGCTGGGCGCGCATGGGCGGGGTCGCCGTCCTTGGCGCCGCGGTGGCAGCCGGGAGCCTGATGCTCGTCATCCCGTTTGCGGCGCGTGCCTTCGTTCGAGGCATCGTCCTGCTCGCGGCGGCGTGCGCGTGGCTTGCCACGTCGCTCACCACCGGCGTCAGCGCCTGGACGCTCGCGGGAACGATCTGGCGAACGGCTGCCAACCAGCTGTCGACGCCAACGTGGTCCATCGCCTTGTGGGGTCTCGTCGCACTCGGAGCGCTGGCATTTTACTGGCTGCAACGACTGCTCGGTTCAGAAGAGGAGTGATCATGGGTCGAAAACATGCGGTGCTCTTGGCCATACTGCTTTCCTGGACTGGACTGGCCACGGCCCAGGACGCCGGTGATCGCCAGGCACTCGCGCGGCAGATCAGCCAGGGATTCGATGTGCTGCCCGTGCAAGCGGGCGTGGTGCTGACGCCGAAGGACCCCACTCGCGGGTTCCGGTCCATCGATCTGGCGGCAGGCGCCATCGCAATAGATGGGGAGCCGGTGACCGGTTCTGAGCTTCGACGGCGCCTCGGGACCGACGCTGACACGATCATTCGATTGTCATATCTCGATGCTCCCGAGCTTCGCGCGTTGTTCGAGCCTCCACCTGGTCAACCCGCCGCGGTCCCTCCC
>Ga0247825_10000205_pt1 | contig 35269 bp, 25 predicted proteins | sample 13C_Vanillin_Day_FD_194413 | JGI IMG/M metagenome (GOLD analysis project Ga0247825, IMG submission 194413) | Soil microbial communities from agricultural site in Penn Yan, New York, United States - 13C_Vanillin_Day48 | ecosystem: Environmental > Terrestrial > Soil > Agricultural land | place... | reverse complement strand
TCGCCGCTACGCCTTCTATGGCATCGCGGCCACGCTGAGCATGGGGCTGGATCGGGGCGAGCTGCCGTACGAAATGCGCGCCATGCCGGTGGATGGCGCCGCACTCTTCCGCACGGCAGGGCGTGGCATCGCGATGCCGAACGCCGGCCCCAACGCCCTGTACTGGCGGGACGCCCCATACGGAATCACGACCGAGAGCGAGGGGCGTCAGGCCGTCCAAGAGCTTGCGATGAAGAACGTCGATGTCGTGAAGATCTGGGTGGACGACAGAAACAAGACGGTCACGCCGCTGCCGCCGTCGCTCTATCGTCCGATCATCGAGGAAGCCCACAAGCTCGGGTTGCGCGTGATCGCACACGTCTATTACCTTGCCGACGCGAAGGAGCTCCTGCGCGCGGGTATCGACGGTTTCGCGCACGGAATCCGCGATCTCGAAGTGGATGACGAGATCATGGGGCTCTTCAAGGCGCGTCCGCAGGTCTTCGTGATCCCGAACCTGCCGGACACGCCGCCATTCGGTCCGGATCTGCCGTGGCTGAGTGAGACGCTGCCACCGTCACAGATCGAAGCGTTGAAGCGAACCGCTGCGACGAACCTCGCGAGACCACGGTTGTTCGACGTCCAGGCGCGCAGCCTGAAGAAACTCGCAGCTGCAGGCGTTCGCATCGCGTTTGGAACCGACGCGGGTATCGGCGCGCCATACGGTTGGTCCGCACATGCAGAGATGGCGGACATGGTCACCACGGGCATGACCCCGATGCAGGTCATCGTTGCCGCGACGCGCACATCAGCAGAAGTCCTCAAGCTCGATCAGCTCGGAACGATTGCCAGCGGCAAGAGCGCCGACTTCATCGTCCTCGACGCCAACCCGCTCGACGACATCATGAACACACGGCGCATCGCGGATGTGTACTTGCGTGGCCGTCACATCGATCGCAAATCCCTGAGCCGAAATTGGACTGGTCGATAGCTCGCTGACGATGCTATCGTCGTCGTCCTTCAAGCTCCTGAGCAGCGGTACGACCCTCGCACAGTGAGTTCCCGGGCATTGAGCCGCCACTGTTCGGCCGTCTCGAGCCCGGGAGGAAACGATGGCGGAGAAATCGCTCGAAGAACGCCTGAATATGCTGGAACGGGGGGGCGAGATTCTCGAGCAGTTACCTGATCGCGTCACCGCGCTCGAAGTGCAGATCGTCGAACTCCGCGGCGAAATGCGCGCTGAGTTTTCCGCAACGCGCGCCGAAGCGCGCGAGCGTGACGAGCGCGTCCTGCAAACGCTTCGCGAGGAGATCCGTGCGGGCGACGAGCGCGTCATCCAGACGCTTCGCCAGGAAATCCACGCCGGCGACGAGCACGTCGTACAGACGCTTCGCCAGGAAATCCGTGCTGGCGACGAAGAGACACGGCGCTTTATGCGGATTCTGTATGAGAACCTCGTGGAGCGTATCGAGATCCTGGGAGGCACGCGCTGATCTCGCACGTCTCGAGGAGCTTTGCGGCCGTTGCCATCGTGGCGACCTGCGTCATCTCCGTCGGGGCCCGACAACCGGCGCCGCGAGGTGCGCCCATGCCACGCAGTGAGCGGGCGCCACTGCCAGGCGTACAACTCTGGTTCACCGACACGGGCGGCAGCGGTGAGCCCATCGTCCTGATGCACGCGATTACGGGAACCAGCGAGAGCTGGGCATCGCAGATCTCGGCATTCGCGCAAGCCGGCTATCGTGTCATCGCGTTCGATCGTCGAGGATGGGGGCGGAGCCTGGCGGACCCTGCGAGCGGAGCACAGCCTGGTAGTGCCGCCGACGATCTTCACGCACTCGCCGACCACCTCGCGCTCAGGCGATTCCATCTCATCGGCGTCGCCGGGGGAGGATTCGTCGCGCTGGACTACGCAGCCGCGCATCCGGAACGGCTGTCGAGCCTCATGATCGCGGCCAGCACCGGGTCGGTCAGCGACAAAGAGATTCAGGACGTGATCGCCCGAATCGAGATTCCAGGCATCCGATCGCTTCCCGGTCATTTTCGAGAGGTGGGCGCGTCTTATCGCGGCACGAATCCCGAGGGCACGAAGCGCTGGCTCGAGATCGAAGAGCACGCACGACAGGCCGGCGCACCGACCCAGCCGCTGCGATCGCCGAACACCTACGCCAAGCTGGCAACCATCACCACGCGCACGCTGGTCGTCGCAGCCGATGCCGATCTCCTTGCGCCGCCTGCACTCATGAAGCTCTGGGCGCGCCACGTGAAAGGCGCCCAGTGGACAACGGTGCCCGATGCCGGTCATTCGATCGCCTGGGAACAACCGGCGATCTTCAACGATATCGTTCTGAAATTCTTGAAAGAGGGCCGTCCGTTCGGCGACGTCCCGCAATGAGCAGCCTCACTTCGCGAAGCGCTGCGTGGACCTCTCGTTCTCCGCACACACGAACTCGATCAACTCATCGTCGGGCATCAGCCGCTGTCGAATCTTCGCCGCCGTCCACGGTTTCGTGTACGCCTTTGAGTCGTCCACGGTGACTTCGATCTCGAGGCTCCCATAGTCCAATCGGCGAAAGCGCTCGGTCATCTTCGCGGCACTGGTTAGCGGCGCACCGTTGACGTCGAGCCACACATCGTCTCTGAAGCCGGACGTCTCAACAACGAGCGTGTCTCCTTCCCACTTGCCGATCGAGTATCCGTACCACCACGGCTGAGGGTCGTTGCTCGGCAACGACCTGCCGTCCGTGAAGATCTGCCGGATCCCTCCATTGGCTTCGTACAGGATCAGAAGAACGGATGGCGTCTGGATCATCTTCCGCGGCTGCGGATGATTGTGGAGTTGTGTGAGCCCAATCGGCAGGCAGTGCGCGTCAGGATTGTCCTTACTGTGATCAGCGATGCGCTTGTTCCGCAACTCGTAGGCCCACGGTTGAAGCGGAAGATCGCCATCAAGCCCCGCACCGATATTCCAGAACTGGCTCGTGCGAAGCAGTGGCGGAAGGTCGGTCCCGACGATCACCTGCCCGCTGCCGGTTCGAATCGTCTGCCAGAGACCGGAGAGATCCGGCTTTCCGTCGGGAGTCCGCGGGGTTGGTGCATCGAGCCTGACTCGCCCGCTCGAGGTGCGAGGAGCACCCGTTGCTGGATGCAGCGGCCACTGTGCGGACACCGACGCAGAAACGAGCACGACGATCCCGAAGACGCCGGCACAGAACAGCCGCAGCTTCATGTCCACCTCGCAACGGAAACCCACGGGAATCGGCGAGCGCCGGCTGCAGTCTAACATCGAGAGAGGGCCCGATTTCCCCATATAATCCGTCGCACGTCTGGAGTCACGAAATGAAAAAGGCTTGCCTCATAACGGCTGTAATCGTGGCGGTTCTTCTCCGCAGCACGGCATCCTGGGCCGACGAGATCCGTGTCCTCTCGTCCGTCGGCATCAAGGCGGTCGTGGACGAACTCGCGCCGCAGTTCGAGAAGGCGACGAAGCATAAGGTGACGATGGTGTTTGGGCTGGCGGGAGCGCTGAAGGCTCAGATCGAAAAGGGCGAACCGTTCGATGTCGCGATCCTGACGCCACCGCTGCTCGACGATCTGATTGCCAAGGGACTGGTGCCGGCGAAGTCGACCATCGCGCGCACGGGCCTTGGACTGATGATCAAAGCAGGCGCGCACAAGCCTGACGTCAGCACCGTTGACGCATTCAAGAAGACGTTGCTTGCGGCACAGTCGATCACGTTCGCATCGGCCGGCGCCAGTGGTGTGGCATTTCTCGCGACCGCCAAGCAGCTTGGAATCGCGGGCGCGATCAAGACGAAGCCTGCGGCCTCGGGTGAAGAGGTCAACAACAACATCCTGAGTGGCGCCTCGGATCTGGCGGTCCTGCCGGTTAGCGAAATCCTGCCGGTCAAGGGCGCTGAGCTCGGCGGAGTATTTCCGGCAGATGTGCAGACCTTCGTGATCATGGCGGCGGGGGTCAATCCAAAGGCCAAGGGAACAGCAGCGAAAGACTTCGTTGCGTTCCTGATGTCGCCTGCCAACAACGGCGTGATCAAGACCAAAGGAATGGAACGATTGCCGTAGGGCCCGGCCTACGCGGTCGAGAGGAAACCACATTCATGAAGCAACTCATGCTCGCAATCGTCGTTGCCGTGGCGCTCATCGCCACTGCCACCGCCGCCAGCACTTACACAGTCGCCCCCGATTGGCTCAAGCTTCCACAGGGACGCGAACAGCTTGGCAATCAGCACGGCGACGTGGCCGTCAGCTCCACGGGAGAGGTGTACGTCAGCGTGCAGGATCCGTCCGCGGGTCTCCAGGTCTTCTCGCCGGAGGGGGCGTTCCTGCGCAACGTGACTGGTGCGCCGAGCGACTTTCATGGCTTCGTGATTCGCAAGCAGGCGGATGGCGAGTTCCTGTACGGCGCCACGCTGCGCGGACAGACGATCGTCAAAATGACGCTCGAAGGCAACATCGTCATGACGATCGGCTCGTCGGCGATTCCGGATCAGTACAAGGTGAGGAACGCACGGAGCAATCAGCTCGCGCTGCTGCTCACGGGTCTCGACGTCGCACCCAATGGCGACATCTACGTCACCGACGGCTACGCGAGCGACTACGTTCACCGGTTCGACAAGGCCGGCACGTACATCGCGTCCTTCGGCGGCAAGCAGGCGCCCTACAGCTTCAACACGCTGCACAAGCTGGCGATCGACACCCGTTTCCAGCCGGCACGCATCATCGCGTGCGATCGCGCCAACAACCGCGTCGTGCATATGTCCCTCGACGGAGAGTTCCTCGGTGTGGTGGCGAAGGAGCTGCTTCTGCCGGCTGCGATCGTGATCGATGGTGACAACGCGATCGTCGGCGAACTTAATGGTCGCGTGACGGTGCTCGACAAGGCCGGCGCTATGGTCACCCGCATCGGCGCCAACACGGAGCAGGGCACCGGCACCAACAAGATCCCGCCGGCGCAGTGGCGTCAGGGTTTCGTGCTCTCGCCGCACGGTGTAGCGCTCAACGCGCATGGCGATCTGTTCGTATCAGAGTTCAGCGCATTCGGCCGCGTGCACCGGTTCAATCGGCAGTGATCTCGACATCGTAGGGCGGGTCTTGGTTTACAGACCCGCCCTGACCCGCCGGGTCTCTAAAGAACAAGACCCGGCCCACGGAGACGATCATGAATCTGAAAACATCTGCACTCATCGCTGTCCTCGGTTCCGCGTGCTTCTCCACCATCGTCGCAGCGGCGCCGTGTGAGTCCTTGAAGTCGGTCTCGATCCCCAACGTCACGATCACGAGCGCGCAGCTCGTTGCCACGGGGCCATTCGTGCAACCAGGCGGCCAGAGCAATGCGCCAGCGCAGGCGGCGCAGCCGATTCCCGCGCATTGCCGCGTGAAGCTGGTGCTGAAACCGTCGAGCGATTCGAACATCAACGCCGAGTTGTGGCTCCCCTCCGCGGATTGGAACGGCAAGTTCATGGCGGTCGGCAACGGCGGCTTCGGTGGGTCGATTCAAGGCTATGGCGACATGCAGGTCGCTCTGCGCCGTGGGTACGCGACAGCCGGCAACGATACCGGTCACACGGCCGCCGACGGACCGAACGGGATGTTCGCGCTCGGCCACCCGGAGAAGATTGTCGATTTCTCACACCGCGCGCTGCACGAGATGACGGTGACGTCGAAACGGCTCATCGACGAGTTCTACGGCAAGGCGCCGCAGTTCTCGTACTACAAGGGGTGTTCGACAGGCGGGCGTCAGGGCGTCATGGCTGCGCAGCGATTCCCTGACGACTTCGATGGCATCATCGCCGGTGCGCTCGCCAACCGCCACATTCACATGCACACGGCAGGCGTCTCGCGGAACATCGAGCTGGCACGCCACCCCGAGGGCGCCATTCCGCCGGCCAAGGCCGAGATGGTGTCGAAGGCGCTGATGAATGCCTGCGATCAGTACAAGGAAGGCTTCGTCAACAACCCGCGCTCATGCAGCTTCGACTTCTCCAAGCTGGCGTGCTCGGGCGAGGACACCGAGAACTGCCTGACCGCAGCGCAGATGAAGACCGTCGAGACCTTCTACGGCGGCGTGAAGAACAGCAAAGGCGAGCTGATCTTCTCAGGACAGGCATTGAGCAATCCGCTGCCGCCACTCAGTCCACCGACCGGTCTGCCGGGCGGCGGCTACGACACGGTGCGCATCTGGGGCTTTCAGAACGAGAACTACGACTGGAAGTCGTTCAACCTGGATCGCGACATGCCGATCATCGACGCGAAGGTCGGCTTCGTGGACGCGACCGATCCAGATCTGACGAAGTTCAAGGCGCACGGCGGTAAGCTGCTGCTCTACGCGGGCTGGGGCGATACGGGTATCACGCCCGAGAACACCGTTGCCTACTACGAGAGCGTCGGGGACAAGATGGGCAAGAAGCAGGACGTCGCGCGACTCTTCATGGTGCCCGGCATGGGCCACTGTCGTGGCGGAGTCGGTCCCAACACGTTCGACACGATCGGTGCGCTCGAGGCCTGGCGCGAGAAGGGGACGATGCCGGCCGAGATCACGGCCTTCAATCCTGAAAGCGGACTGAGCCGACCGTTGTGCGCGTATCCGCAGTACGCGAAATACAACGGCACGGGGAATATGAAGGACGCGGCGAATTGGAAGTGCGTCGCACCTTAACGATATGAAAAACTCACTCCGCGTTATCGCGGCGCTGGTGGTGGCGTTGCTCGCCACCGTCAGCGCGCAATCACCTGAACCGAAGCCCGCATTCGCCGGGCAGACGGATGCACCGAAACCGGCCAAGCCCTCGGCACCGTTCGCGACGCAGACGATCGCCACGGGGCTGACCGGCGCGTGGGCAATCGCGTTCCTGCCCGATGGCAACATCCTCGTGACGCAGAACTCCGGCACGATGCGAATCGTCAGGCCCGAGGGCGTCGTCTCTGCGCCGCTCGAGGGAGTGCCGGGTGTCAAGTCGGTCGCCGCACAGGGGCTGCACGACGTCGTCCTCGATCCCGACTTCGCGAAGAACCGAACGCTTTACTTCACCTACTTCGCACCGCCGAAGGGCGAGGCGCCAGCGTCGTGGCCGATCGAGTTCTTCTACGAGCGCGTCTGGACGAAGCCGTTTGTCGAACGCCGGACGATGCAACTCGGAGCCGAGCGAGTGGCGCGGGCAAAACTGAGCGCGGACAACACGAGGCTCGAGGATGTCGACGTCCTCGCCGAGGGCGTCGAGCGGCGCATCGTGATCGCGCGCGACGGGACGTTACTGGTTGGCGGCGCCGACCGCTTCCGGTTCTACGATTCGGACCTCGATGGCGTGGAACACACGTTCGCCGACAACCCTGATATTCGCCGCAACTTTACCGGGCGCGTCATTCGTATCAACCGTGATGGTTCGATTCCCAGGGACAATCCCTGGCTTAACCGCGCGACCGTGCTCGCCGAGACGTTCGCGCACGGCTTCAAGGATCCCGAGGGCGCTGCGCTTAATCCGCAGACCGGCGAGCTGTGGACGATCGATCATGGTCCGCAGGGCGGCGACGAGATCAACATCGTCCGCGCAGGCAAGGACTACGGCTGGCCTGACGTGTCGTATGGGCGTCAGTACGACGCGCGACAACTCGATGGCCGCAAGAACGTTCGCGTCGGCGACGGCGCCACGTCGAGGCCCGACGTCGAAGAGCCGATCTACTACTGGGTGCCCTCGATCGCACCGTCGGGGATGATGTTCTACACGGGCGACATGTTCCCTGAGTGGAAAGGGAACCTGTTCATCGGCGCGATGGCCGGTCAGCACCTCGTGCGCCTCGTCCTCAATGGCGAGCGCGTCACTGCCGAGGAACAACTGCTGGCGGATCAGAAGCAACGCGTTCGCGAAGTTCGTCAGGCACCCGACGGATCGATCTACATCCTGCAGGGCGCGTCCATCGTGCGACTGACGCCCAAGAAGTAACACACGAAGTTCACGACGAACGCGAAGTTCACGAAGATTGCTCTTCGTGTTCTTCGCGATCTTCGTGGCCTTCGTGCTTCAAAAATCGAACTGCGCGCTAATCTTTGCGAGCCGCGCCGCCATGATCGACGCCGGATTCAAGTACGTGGGACCGTAGACCGTCTGGTACACGTCGGTCGTGTTTGTGTTGAATGCATTGAACAGATCCAATGCCACCAGCGTCCGCGTGCCGCCGAACCGCAGGAGTTTGCCGAACCGGAAATCGACTTGATTGAGCCGGTCGCCGTACTTGTCTCCCGGTTTGACGAGCCCCAGGACAGTGACGGGCACTCCCCCGGCAAGCGGCCGCCCAAGACTTGGCGCAATCGCGGCGTTCCCTGTTACCGAATTTGCGGGAATGGCCTGCGACGCGACACTGGGAAAGTTCGCTCCCACATACGGCTTACTCTGAAACGTCCCGCTGACCAGCACGTCGATCTTTGGGACTGTGTAGGTCGCCAGTCCCTTGATGTGCGTGAGATACCCCGACTCACGATGGCAATAGGTCCGCGACCATTGGGCGGTCGATTGGTTAGCCGAGAGCGTGCCGCCGCCGCCTGGCGGAATGTAGATTTCCGGAAGTCTCTCGCCGACCTCACAATCGTCTTCCGTCATGTTGCCGGTGCTGAAGCCGCCCTGTAGCGTCAGCGCGAAGGGGAACCGGGCATTCACGTTCAGGTCGATGCCGTTGAAGTGATAGATCTGCTTGCCGTAGTTGTCCGCGAACGTGATGAAGTTGTCGAACTGTCCGAACTTCGCCGGTTTGACGTCATAGAACTGCAGCGAGTATCCGCCCCCGTCGGGCAGACGCGCGTCCTGCGGCACGGCGATCGTGAACGGGTCGAAGTCGGCCGGCCCGACGGCGCGGTTGTCCGTAACCTGGAAGTTGCCCCACACGCGGCGCGCATAGCTCAACTCCACGGAGACTCGTGGCGCCAGCTGTTGGCTGACTGCCGTGGTCCAATCCCAGCTGTACTCGCGCTTGTTCCAGCCGGTGAGAAGATCGGGATCGTATGTAGTGGTGAAGACCTCTTTCCCAAAGTTCTGGTTCGACCAGGGTCCACACTCGCGATTCAGTGCCGGATTCAGAAGATCGCAGTCGGGCACGAAATTGCGGTTGCTGTCGGTCCACGCCCGGTTCGTCATCAATGCCACGCGGCTAACTGGATTCTGACCAGCAGCGTATGCTTCGGTCGAGTTTGTCGGCGTCACGTAGCGGCCGAGAGACATCTTGACTGCCGTCCTTCCGTTGCCGAACAGATCGTATGCGGCGCCCATGCGCGGCATGATGTCCTTGACGCCGACTCCGCTGTCCCGGGCGGAGAACGTGATGCCGATGGGTATGAACAGGTTCGGACCGATCTGTTGATCGGGAAACTCGGCACTCAGGTGTTCGAACCGTACACCGCCCTGGAGAGTGAGCCGGCCCCGCGTCCACTGATCCTGGGCGTACAAGGAGGCCATGCCTTGCGTCACAAGCTGCCGCACGTCATGGTTGCCGTACATCGTTAACTGCGTGGGCGACCCGTTCAAGAACGTGTAGGACAGCTGGCTGTCGTTGTAGAAGTTCACCCCCAGCGAATCGTTGTAGTGGTATCGCCCGCCGAACTTCGCGTTGTGCGAGCCGGTCACATACGACAGCGATCCCTGCGCGACGCGAGTGAGTCCTCGCGGACGCGACCAGAACGCCGCTCTATACGCCAGGTTCGGAATCAGGCCGCCCTGATCCGTTACCCGAATCAAGGTCTTGTCGTAGGGGTTCTTCTGGAGACCTCCGAACTGGATGTCCGGCCCAAGTCCGAGACTGGCCTCGAGCAGCAGCCGATTCGAAGCGGGCGAGGACCATGTCGCCTGGGCCATTCGCTGCGGGAAGCCCTCGGTCCGGCCGTGCGCTTCGGGCGACTGAATGCCGCCGGCGAACACCAGGCCCGTCCGTGAGCCACCGCCGATGCAGTGCTGACACACGGTCTGCTCGTCCCACCAGACGTTGACCTTGTTCCGCGGCGTTACCTGCCAAGTGAGACGCAACGACCCGTTCTTCCACGTACCGTCGTCGACGGCTTGACGACTGGAATCCGGATCGTAGGTCCACTTCGTGGGGTCCCCCGCGTTCCTGTTCTCGAACATGCCGGCAACGAGCTGCCGATTGCCCTGGTGACGGAACGTCCCATAGAACCAGAGACGATCCCGCCTAATCGGACCACCCAGCGCTGGGTTGACCTCCCACAACTTCTTCAGCTCGTTGCGTCCGGTGAGGCCAGCGTCCCGGATCTCTTGTGTGATGTTGTCTCCCTGCATCGCTCCGTTTGCGCCAGTCACGAACAGACTGCCGCTGAACACGTTGCCGCCCGCACGCGGGACGATATTCATCTGTGGACCACCGGTGGGCGCCTCGCCGAGGCCGCCCGACAGACTGAACGTGACCTCCTGCGCAGTGCCTACCTCCGGCACATAGAAGGACACGCCCATGCCCTGGAACCCCATGCTCAGTCCATCGACGAGAACCTGTCCCTCGTTGCGCCGGCCACCATGGATCTGGAACACGCTGAAGATCGGCCCTGATGCGCCGCCGATGTCATTCCCCTGGATGTTGAGCGCTGGTACCAACGTGGTCAGGCCGAAGTACTGACGGCTCGATGGAATCGCGGCGATCACGTCGTCGCTGAGCGTCTGCTGCCTCCTCGCGCTCGTCACGTCCACGATGGGCGCCTCACCGCTCACAGTGACCGTTTCCTCAACGGCTCCAACACGCATGTCGACGCTCACGCTTGCGACGAAATTTCCTGTCAGCTCGATGCCCTCGCGCCTGACGGTGTTGAAGCCGGGCAAGGTGAAGGTCACAGTGTAGGTGCCCGGCCTCAAGTCGACGATCGCGTATTGACCGGTTCCGCTGGTGACGACCGAGCGCGTCTTCTCGATGAGCGCCGGGCTCGACGCCTCTACCGTGACGCCGGGCAACACCGCACCCGACGAGTCTCGGGCCACGCCCGTGATGGACGCCTGGGCATAGGCTGCCGGCGCCGTAAAGAGAATCACCGCGAGAACGGAGCCGATTCGGACCAGTAGGCGCATGCGCAACTCCTTTCATGGACACGATGACCACGAAGAGCTCGAAGACCACGAAGAGCGCGAGGGGTCCGCCGATTTGAGATCGTGCGCCGAGGAGCGGCCGGATGATGACGACTAACTAGCGGGTTAGCCGCGACAATATTCGACCCCGCCCAAGGAGGATGTCAAGAGAGGGCCACGAACATGTCGTGTCGTGGCCCTTCGTGCCATATCAGAAGCTGAACGTCACGTTGAACCGCGCGAAGCGCGGCGGCACGATCGCCGTCGGCTGCAGCCACGTGGCGCCGCTCGTCGCGTACGCGAAGTTCGCATCGAACGTGGTCGTATCGTTGGTGTTGAACAGGTTGTAGAGGTCAACGCCGACGTCTGCCCTTGTCGATCCGAACCTCAGGATCTTGGCAAACCGCATGTCCACCTGGTTGAGGCGGTCATCCGGGTAGAGTTCGCCGGGAAGGAGCAGGTTGACCGTCGTCGTGCCGTTGATCAGCGAACCGGCCGGCAATTGACCGAGCGCCTGCTGCACGACGCTGTTCGGCAGCTGGTAGTTGGCGTTCAGCGACGCGCCGTTGGTCGCGGAACCACCGCCGACGCCGCCGATGTTGTTCGGGTTGAGTGATCGGACCTGTGCGCTGACGAGTACATCGATCTTGGGAACGGTATACGCGGCAAGGGCCCTGAAGGAGGTCATCACTGGCTCGGTCACATGGCACGCTGCAGCTTGTGTCAATTGCGACGTGGCCGTGCCCGTTCCGAGGATTGTCTCTGGAAGGTTCTTGCTCGTGTCACAGGTATCTCGCACGCCGCGGCCGGTACTCGTCCCGCCCTGGAACGTCAGGCCGTTGGCGAGCCGCGCGTTGACGGACACATTCACCCCATGCCAGTACTGCGTGCGCGCATCGCCGAAATCGGTCTCGAACGTCCGATACGTCTGCGCGCCGATCGCCCGAAGGCGGGAATAGACCGTGACCGGGTATCCGCCGCCGTCTGGCAGATCCGGATGCGGCGGCGCCGTGAACGTCCACGGCGTGTAGTCGGACGGCCCGACGAGTTGGTTGTCATCGACGAAGAAGTTCTTGAACCAGCGCCGGTTGTAGCTGGCATCGAGCGACACCCGCGGGAGCAGTTGCTGCTGAACCGACACGCCAAGCTGCCCGTCGCTGGGACGCACGCCCCATCCGCGCAGAATGTCCGGGTTGATGACCGTCAGGTTGGGATTGGCATTCCCGAAGTTCGCGTTGTCCCCGGTCAGCGCACCGCAGTTGTCACCGCCGCTGGCCAGGTTGTTCTGTGCGGCGGGGTTCCTCAGATCGCAATCCACAACGAAGTTCCCGTTGTCCTGCCACGCTCGCGCAGGCGTCAACACATTCCTCTGGATTCGGGCCGCGGGGTTGTTGGCGGTGTAGTTCTCGTCGTTGGTCGCATTCTGCAGGTACCTGCCCCAGTTGGCCTTGAGCGCGGTCCTGCCATTTCCAAAGACGTCCCACGCGGCGCCCAGCCGCGTCGTGATGTCGTTGTAGCCGGCCACGCTCACCGTGCGCGGGAAGGTGATGGGCGCGGGATTGAATCGCGAAATCTCCGTCGTGCCATTGCCCTCGGCCGGTGCCCAGCTCGATGCCCGGTCGTAGCGCACCGCACCCTGAAGAGTGACGCGCCCCATCGTCCACTGATCCTGAACGTAGAGCGCGGACGTCGCCGTCCGGTCGTTCTGCTCCCACCTCGAGGCGAGGGTATAGCTGACACCGTTCAGCTGGCGGTTGTTCATCGTGTAACGCAGCAGTGTCGAGTTGGCGTCCCGCCCCAGCAGCGATCGCTGATACGAGCCCTGATATCCGACCTTCAGGTTGTGCGCACCCGTGACGTACGCGATCGACGCGCGCCAGTTGTTCGGGTTCGCATCGTTGTTCGCCCATCCGAAACCGAGCGGATCGAATGTGCCGCGATACGTGAAGTTCGCGCGATGATCGTCGATCGCCTGTGATTCGGTCACCGGAATCAGATTCGTCAGCGAGTCGGGCGGCGCGATGCCGAAACCCGCCCACAGGTACTGGAAGCGCGAGAAGCCGGCTTCGAGCAGCACCTTGTTCGACACCGGCGATGTCCAGGTCGCCTGCGTCACGTGGTATGGGAAATCGTGGTACCCCGGCCACGTCTCTGGCGAGGCCGTGAGGGTTCCGAGGCCGATCCAGTTGTCGCCGCGTCCGCGGCAGCCCTCGCCGGACGACGTGATGGTCCCGCCCGAGCAGCGGTGCTGATACTCGTGGGAGAAGGTGACGCGGTTCCGCGGGCTCACCTGTGCGGTGAGCTTGATCGAGAAGATGTCCCGACGATTCGTGCCGCGGCCTTCGACGGACTCATCTCGTTCGTAGTTCCAGCGGCTTGCATCGCCCGCGTAGAGGTTCGCGAACACGCCTTCCGTGTACGTGGTGCTTCCAAAGTCGCGCGCCGAGCCGAAGAACCACAGCCGGTCGCGCACGATGGGCCCGCCAAGCGCACCGCTGACGTCGTATTGGTTGAGCAGTGCCGGCGGCCGCGTCAGCCCGATGCTGCTCAGGTATTCGTCGATGTTGTCCGACCGCAGGCTATCGCCCGTGCCGCTGTAGAACGCGGTCCCGTTGAATGAGTTGCCACCCGATCGCGGGATCAGGTTGACGCTCGGCCCGCCCGCTTCGCTCTCACCAAGCCCCCCCGACACGAGGACCTGCATCTCGTCCGTGTTGGCCACGTCATAGATGAACGTGGACACGCCGCCGCCGTTGAACGACGCCGCGACGGGAAGGCCGTTGATCAACATGCGCCCCTCGTTGGCGCGTCCCCCGTTCGACGTGAAGAACGTCATGAACGGTTCGGTCATCGCGCCGCGCGAGGTGTTGTCGGTCGTGATTCCGGGAATGGCGGCTAGCAGCGTTCCATAGCTGCGCGTCACGGGAAGCGTGGCGAGCGATTCAGCGTTGATGACCATCTCACGCCTCGTCGACTGCGTGTCGACGATCGGTGTCTCGCCGGTGACTGTGATGGTTTCCTGGAGGGCGCCCACCCGCATCTCGGCGTTGATCGGGATGACGCCTGACCCGGTCACCTGCACGCCCTGTCGCTGAACCGCGTTGAACCCGGCAAGCGTGAAGGACAGGTTGTACGTGCCGGGAGGCAGATCGGTGATGCGGTACTGACCCGTACCATCGGTGACAGCCGTCCGGGTCTTTTCAATCAGAGCGGAGCTCGACGCTTCGACCGTGGCGCCAGGCAGCACGGCGCCTGACGTGTCGCGAACCACACCGGCGAGCGATGCTTGAGCGTGGACGAGGGAAGGCACGATCACCTGTGTCAGGACAACACAGGCAAACACCACCACGATTCTGCCGAATGAACGCATGGACAGACTCCTCCTCTCAGTTGCGAGAACGTGCGCCGGAGGTCCCGTACGAGTGCGTTAGCCGAACGAAACGAAGAGCGACCTAAAGGTGAGGGTTATGAGGTGGGCGAATGTTGAACTCGTCCAACTGAGATGTCAATACTGGTTCGTGGATGGTGGTCGGTGGATGGTAGTGGTTCATAGTTCGTGTTCAACCACCAACCACCAACCACCAACCACCCACCAGCTAGCGCGGATTGTCGTGATGCGAGCCGTCCTTGATTAGATCGAGGTCGCGATCCTCACAGCGCGGCGACTCTTCGATCTCACGGTCGGTGAGCCAGAGCGTCTGCGTGCGTTCCTTCCACGGCTCGACCAGCACAGCTGGATCGTATGCAGTCGCTTCGTACTGAACGGTGTCGCCAACACGGCGCAGCCGTTCGATGACCTTGAGGTCCTTCGTGTGGAAGGCGCCGTTGTCGCTGAGCCACGTCTCTTCGTTGAAGTTCACTGACTCGACCACGAGCGCATCGCCTTCATATCTTCCAATCGCGTCGCCCAGATAACTCGCCGGCAGATCCTTTCGATGCGTGCGGCCATCGGTCGGGATGATTCTGAAAAACGACCCGTTCACATCGTCGTAGAGGAACAGAACTTCGCGCGCCGTCTGAACGATCTTCGCGGGTGGCCCGATGCGCGGTACGCCCGGCGGCTGGCACTGCAGCGCGGTATCGACCTCGACCTGCCGTTCGCTCAGGTCTTTCACTTTGGCAAGGAACTCCTGTTTGTACTTCGGGAAGTTCGGCGCAGGTGGTGCGGCGGGTGGGCCGCCGGCTCGCGCTCCGGCTCCACCAGCACGAGCACCAGCTCCGCCCGCGCCCGCTGCTGCCGCCGGCGGGCATCCCACAACGCACACCGATCCATTGTTGAGATTCTGCGGACGCACGAACTCGATACCGCCAAGGTGATCCCAGGTGCCATTGAGATCCGACTTACCGTCGGCCAGATGAGGCGTCGCCTTCTTCGCCAGTTCAGCGAGACGCTCGGCAGTCATCCGCGGCCCTTGCGCAGCCGCGGGTGAGCTCACCGCAACGACCGCAGCCACGAGGAGACATCCGATCGGAAATCGGTGAGTCATGTCCGCTCTCCTTTACTCCACAGCTCGCTTGTGTTTGGAAGCTTCAGCGTCGGCCGACGCGATACGACTGTCGGTTGCAATCGGGCGAGCCTAGCCAACACCACCGAACACAAGCGAGTTTCCTGATTAATCCCTGCCGAGTTGAACGTGATGTCCGTCCGCGTAAGTGATCTTAGAAATCCAACCCAGTTTCTTCGTCTCATCTCTCGCCGCGATCGCGTTGATCGTCACGACTTCTCCGGGCTGTCCCTGCAGCGACTCCTTCGTCAACCCGGCGCGTCGCATCATCGCCGTCGGCAGCGTCGAGAGCGTCCACGTCGTGACGGCGCCGTCCTTCTCCTTGACGTCGAGGTGCAGGTAGATGTGCGGATTGATCCAGTCCACCTTCGAGATCACACCGGTCAGGGTCAACGGCCTGGACGCATCGTATTGCCCGGAGACCGAGTGATGTGCGGAGACGGAGCCTGCCACCACCACGAGTGTTGCCACAAGCACGACGGCGAAGCGATGTCGCATCGAGAACCTCCCGGGGTGTGAACGCAGGACGCAAGCGTATGCCCGCCCCCAGCATCGGTCAAGAGACGTCGCTGACGCAGGGAAGATAGATGAGAAACGTCGTGCCGCGCCCGGGTTCGCTCTCGACCTCGATGTAGCCGCCGCTCTGTTCGACGATGCCGTGAGCGACGGAGAGTCCGAGGCCGCTGCCCTTTCCGAACTCTTTGGTGGTGAAGAACGGCTCGAAGATTCTGGCCCTCACCTCGGGCGTCATCCCGCGGCCGGTGTCGCTGATCGCGAGTCGCACGTAGCGCCGCGGCGTGAGCCTGGGATGACGGTTCGCACTGGTGCCTCCGAATTCGACGACGGTGGTCGCGAGTGTCAGTCGCCCCCCGTCGGGCATCGCCTCACGAGCATTGACTGCCAGATTCAAGAGCACCTGCGCGATCTGATTGCGATCGGCTCTCGTCTGCGCACGCGTGCCGTCGCTCTCGACTGAGACCTCCACGTCAGAACCGAGGACACGACGCAGCGTCTTTGCAGATTCGGCGACCTCTACACCGATATCGAGCACCGTTGGCTGCATGGCCTGCCGGCGGCCGAACGCCAGGAGCTGACTCGTCAGCGACGCCGCGCGCTGTCCGGCAATTCGTACCTCTTCGAGATCGTGGCGGGTCGTGTCTTCCTTCGTGAACCGGGCCAGCATCAGGTCGGTGTAGCCGTTGATAATCGTCAGCAGGTTGTTGAAGTCGTGCGCGACTCCACCAGCCAGCTGTCCCACTGCCTCCATCTTCTTCGACTGCAGCAACTGCTCCTCGATCAGCCGCTGCTCCGTGACATCGACTGCGGAACCGATGTAGCCGTGGAACCTTCCCTCGATGGATCGCGGAACGCCCTCGTCGAGTATCCGACGGTACGTGCCGTCGTGATGTCGAAGGCGGTACTCCGTGGTGAACGGCTGTCGCGCGTCGAATGCGCGCACGTACGTATCGACATAGCGTTCTCGATCCTGTGGGTGGACACCCTCGAGCCAGCCATCACCGAGTTCCTGCTCGAGCGTTCGTCCGGTAAAGGCAAGCCACGATTCGTTGAACCAGTCGCACCGCTTGTCTGGGCCGGAGCTCCAGATCATCACTGGCGCAGAAGCCACTTTGGAGAATCGTTTCTCGCTCTCTTGAAGCTTGACCGCACTCTCACGCAGGCCTTCACGCGCCAGCCACAGATCGTGAATCTCTGTCGTCGTGCCGATCCACTTCATCACCGTGCCACCACCATCCCGCACCGGAACGACGCGCGACAGCACGCGACGGTAGATGCCGTCATGCCGCCGAAAACGGACCTGCACTTCGTGCGGCTCGCCGCGTTCGAGCGGAGTACTGATCGTGGCGATCATGGCCTCGCGATCGTCCGGATGGATCAGATCTCGCCAGCCGTCGGCGTCCACCTCCTTCAGCGTGCGGCCGGTGTACGACACCCACGCGGAGTTGACGAAGTCGACGGTGTTGTCGGGCCGCAGCGTCCACACCATGCCGGACTGCGCTTCGGTGAGCAACCGGTAGCGCTCCTCGCTTTCTTCGAGCAGTTTCTGTCCCGCGCGCAGATCCCGTTCCTGCGCCTGCACACGACGGCCCCGGCGATGACTGATTTCACACACCCAGCTGGTGAGGAGACCGAAGACGAAGAAGAGCGCGACTGCGATGCCGTCGCCGATATCGTTGAACGCGAACCCCGTGCGCTCGACGAAGAACCCCGTAGCGAGCGTGCAGAGAATCGTGGCGAAGGCTCCGGGCTTCCATCCGCCAAGCCATCCTGTGAGAAGAATGACCAGGAAGAACGGCCCGAGGGGCCCACGACCGCCGAGATCACCGACGACGTGACGGATCAGCGCGGCCGCGCCGGTTCCGACGAGAGCGACGACGTAGACCGTGGCGCCGGCGGGCAGTCGTTTCACTCAGCAACCATTAGTCCGTTCTTCTTGAGGAACTGCTGGATCGTCGAGTAGATCATCGTGCGCTGCTCCGGCGTGAAGTTGCCATGGCCGCCTCCCGGGATCGTGATCAACTGGTTGACGACGCCAACCTTGTTGAGCGCCTCGTGCAGCCGGACGCCGTGCTGGTACGGCACGACGCGATCGGCGTCACCGTGGATCGAAAGGATCGGCGGCAGGCCTTTGCGAACGTAGTTGAGTGGCGACACCCGGTTCGCGACCTCGGTGCGGTTCGGCAGGCTGCCGAGCCACGTCATCGCGGCGTTGGCGCGATTGGGGCCGTCGATGACGTCGTTGACGTCCGTGACACCGAACCAGTTGATTGCCGCGGCCACCGTAGGCACCGGCGTCGCGCCGGCGCATTGGCGATCGAGACCCGCGCTCTCCGGAATCATCGCGCTCGTCAGCGCCAGATGTCCTCCGGCTGACTCGCCCATCGTCACGATCTTGTTCACGTCGATGTTGTAGGTCTTGGCTTGCGCCGCGAGGAAGCGCAGCGCGCAGAGGCAGTCTTCAACAGCCGCCGGCGCAGGAGCGACGCGCGCCAGTCGATACTCCACGTTGACGACGTTCCACCCCATCTCCATCCACGGGATGAGCGAGAGGAGCGATCCCTCCTTCGTGCCGGCGGCCCAGAATCCACCGTGGAAGTACACGAGGGTCGGTTGCGGCGTCGTGACGTCGCGCCGCGCGTAGATGTCCAACTTGGATTCGTAGTTGCTGGCCGTGAGGTACGTGACGTCGGGCACGACCCGGTACTGATTCGCCGTGTGCGCCGCCCAATTGGCGGATGGCGACAGCTGCGCGTCGCTCGTCTCCGGAAGGGCCACGCCGAGCGCGATCGCCACAATGAAAAATGCAGTTCTCATGCGCGGGAGAATACACTGTTTCGTGGGTTTTCGGCCTCGGGCCACGCGTATGAAAACGTTTCGCCTCTTCTTGCTCGTCGGGCTCGCGAGCACGTTCGCATCGCCCGCCCTGGCGCAGCGGTATAGCGCCGTTCGCGACGGCGACATCGTCAGGCTCGCCGATCGCACATCCGACATTGTCGTCTCGATCATGCCCTCGGTCGGAAACATCGCGTTCGAGATGCGCGTCAAGGGACAGAACGTGCTGCGATTCCCGCACAAGACGATCGAGGACTTCAAGGCACAACCGAATGCGACCGGGATCCCATTCATGGGTCCGTGGGCGAATCGCCTGGACGAACAGGCGTTCTACGCGAACGGCAAGCGGTACGCGTTCGACATGAGCCTCGGCAACGTCCGCGGAAACATCCCGATTCACGGCTTCCTCACGACCACCGATCAATGGCAGGTCACGGCGCTGCGCTCGAACGGTGAAGCCGCGTGGGTGACCAGCCGGCTCGAGTTCGCCCGTCAGCCGATGTGGATGAGGCAGTGGCCGTTCGCCCACTCAATCGAGATGACGTATCGCCTGGGGAACGGGCAATTGGAAGTGGAGACCGCGATCACGAACACCAGCGCCGAAACGATGCCGGTCGCGATTGGCTTTCATCCGTACTTCCAGTTGACCGACGTCCCGCGCGACGAGTGGACCATCTCGATCGGCGCTCGTACCCAGTGGAAGCTCGATGCGAACAAAGTCCCGACGGGCGAAACGCTGCCCATCGAGGGGCTCTTTTCCAGTCCCTCGTCCGCGCCTCTCCGCGACTACAGCCTCGACGATGTGTTCAGTGACCTCGTGCGCGATTCAATGGGTCGGGCCACGATGTCGGTTACGGGCAGGAACCAGCGCCTCGACGTCGTGATTGGCGAGGGATATCGCTCGGTTGTCGTGTGGGCACCGAGTCCGTCGGGAGCAGGCCGCGGCGGCCAGGGACCTTCCCCGCCCGCCGAGAGGAATTTCATCTGCTTCGAGCCGATGGCGAGCATCACGAATGCGATCAACATGGCTCACCGCGGGACTTATCAAGAACTTCAAACGATCGCCCCGGGCGCAACGTGGCGTGGACGCTTCTGGGTCAGGCCATCGGGATTCGGAAAGTGATATTTTTACGCCCGTGAACAGGAACAGTCTTTCGGCTCCGATCTGGTTCGCCCTCGGCCTCGCTCTCTTCGTCGCAGTCACGCACGCGCAGGCCCCGGCCGCTGCCGGTCAGGCAGGCGCCCAGACGCCGGCGCCACAAGCACCTCCACCGCCGGGAGGGGGACGCGGGTTCACACCCGGCACCGAAAGCGGCTTCGCGACATTCCAGACGCGCTGCACGGGCTGCCATGGCAATCCCGCCGTCGAGCGCGCACCGTCGCCCAACGCCATTCGCGAGATGACGCCCGAGCGCATCTACGACTCGGTGACGACCGGGTCGATGCAGACGCAGAGCAATGGGCTCACCGACGCGCAGAAGAAGGCGCTCGCGGAGTTCATGGCCGGACGACCACTCGGCAGCGCACGGCAGGGCGACGGCAAGAGCATGCCGAACCAGTGCACCAGCAATCCAACACTCGCCAATCCCGCTGAGGGTCGTGGATGGAATGGCTGGGGCAACGGGCTCTCGAACACGCGATTCCAGACGGCGGGCGCCGCAGGGCTCTCGGCCGCGCAGGTACCACGCCTGAAACTCAAGTGGGCATTCGGCTTCCCAGCGGGCGTGTCCGCCAACGCGCAACCGACCGTGGTGGCCGGCCGCGTCTTCGTCGGCAGCGACAACGGCTTCTTCTATTCACTCGATGCCAAGACCGGGTGCGTGTACTGGTCCTTCCAGCAGGGATCGATCGTCCGCAACTCGCCGACCGTGGGTGCGGTTACCGGTCAGGGCGCTGCGCGCGACGCGGTGTTCTTCGGTGACGGTCACGCGAACGTCTACGCGCTCGACGCGCAGACCGGCCGTCAGCTCTGGAAGACGAAGGTCGACCCGCACTTCGTCGCGCGCATCACGGCCGGCATCACGTACTACAGCGGCAAGGTATTCGTTCCAGTGTCATCGTCCGAGGAGTTCAGCAGCGGACATCCCGATTACCCATGCTGCACGGCGCGAGGAAGTGTGGTGGCGCTCGATGCGAGCACCGGCAAGGAGATCTGGAAGTCCTGGGTCGTACCCGAAGAGCCGAAGCCGTATCGCACGATGCCGAACGGCGTCGTACTCTACAAGCCCGCGGGCGGCGCGGTGTGGAATGCACCGACCGTGGATCCGGCTCGCAACGCGATTTACGTCGGGACCGGTGACGCAACGACGGCCCCGCCGGCGAAGACGACCGATGCGATCATGGCGATCGACATCAACAACGGGAAGCTCCTGTGGTCCTATCAGGCGACTGAGAACGACGTCTTCATGGGCGGATGCAACGGACCGACCAAGAGTGAAGCGTGTCCAACGCCGATGGGTCCGGACATGGACATCGGCAACTCGCCGATTCTCACGACGCTGCCCAACGGCAAGCGCGCGTTGCTCGCGGGAACGAAGAGCGCTGACGTGTTCGCGCTCGATCCCGACAACAACGGTGCAGTCCTGTTCCGGATGAACGCGGCAGGCGGCCCGACCGGTGGCGGCCGCGGCGGCCGAGGCACGATCGTGTGGGGCGGCGCTGCGGACGCGCAGCACGTGTACTACGGTGCGGGAGCCGCGGGACTTGCAGCCATCCGCCCAGCGACCGGCGAACGTGCGTGGGTCTTCCAGCCCGAAGGTCGCGGGGTCGCACTCGGCGCAGCGCCGACCGTCATCCCCGGAGTTGTGTTCCAGGGCGGATCCAATGGCAGGCTATACGCGGTCTCTGCCGCCGACGGCAAACAACTCTGGGAGTTCGACACGTCGCAGGAGTTTGAAACGGTGAATCGCATGGTGGCGCATGGCGGCGCGATCAGCACGTCCGGCGCCGTTATCGTCGATGGAATGGTCTACGTCGGGTCCGGGTACGCAGTGGGCACTGGCGCCACTGCTGGAAATGTGCTGTTGGCATTCGGTATCGACTAAGGAGGTCAGCGATGCTCGGAATCCTCAGCCTCGCGCTTCTCGGCGCAGCGGCCCCGCCGCATACCTGTGAGAGTCTCGCGGCTGCCCGGCTACCGCAGACCACGATCACCAGCGCGGTGGTCGTTCCTGCGGGCCCGTTCGTGCAGCCAGGCGGAGGCCGGGGCCGACAGGGCGCCGCACCCGAAGCTGTCGAACCCATTCCCGAGCACTGTCGCGTGAAGATGGTGCTGAAGCCGACACCGGACTCCAATATCAACGTCGAGCTCTGGATGCCGACGGCAAGTTGGAACGGACGATTCCTCGCAGTGGGCAACGGCGGCTTCGCCGGATCCATTCAGGGTTACGGCGACATGCAGATCGCGCTGCGGCGTGGTTATGCGACTGCGGCGACCGACACGGGTCACTCCGATGCCGATGGCCCCGGCGGTGTATTCGGCCTCGGTCATCCGGAGAAGATCGTGGACTTCGCCTATCGCGCCGTTCACGAGATGACGGTGAAGTCGAAGCAACTCGTGGACGAGTTCTACGGCCGCGCGCCGCGGTTTTCGTACTTCAAGGGGTGCTCGACCGGCGGCCGTCAGGCTGCCATGGCGGCGCAGCGCTTCCCCGATGATTACGACGGCATCATCGCTGGCGCACTCGCCAATCGTCATATTCAGATGCACACGGCTGGCGTCGCGCGCAGCATCGAGCTGGCGCGGCATCCGGAGCGAACGATCCCGGAAGAGAAGGCCAAGCTCGTGAACGACACGGTGATGAACGCGTGCGACGCTCTCAAGGAAGGCTTCCTGAACAACCCGCGTGAATGCAAAGTGGACTTCTCGAAGCTCGCGTGCGCGGGTGCAGACTCTCCCGCGTGTCTGACCGCGCCGCAACTCAAGACGGTGGAGACCTTCTACGGCGGGCTCAAGAACAGTGCGGGTGAACTGATGTTCTCAGGTCAGGCGATGGGCAATCCGATCCCGGCGTTGCGCGGTGCGACCGGCTCACCCGGCGGCGGCTACGACACCGTCCGCATCTGGGGCTTCCAGGATGCCAACTACGACTGGCACACCTTCGACCTCGATCGCGACATGCCGATCATCAACAAGAGGGTCGGCTTCGTCGACGCGGTCAGCCCTGACCTTCGCAAGTTCAAGGCACATGGCGGCAAGCTGCTCCTCTACGCAGGCTGGAGAGACACGACGATCACGCCCGAGAATACCGTTCTCTATTACGAGAACCTCGTGAAGGAGATGGGCGATCAAAAGGACTTCGCTCGCTTGTTCATGGTGCCCGGCATGGCGCACTGCCGCGGCGGCGACGGCCCCGACAGGTTCGACACGATCGCCGCCATGGAACAATGGCGTGAGCAAGGCGTCGCGCCGACGCAGATGATGGGCACGAACCAGCGTTCTGGCCTGTCGCGATCGCTGTGTCCGTATCCGCAATACGCGAAATACAAGGGCTCTGGCGATCTCAAGGACACGAAGAACTGGGCGTGCACAGCGCCATAAAACACGCGACAACGTCTTTAGTTGAGCGCCACACCGTTAGCCTCGGAGGGCACCGGTGGTGACTCTGGCGTGCCCGCGAGTCGGCGCGGAAAAAACGCGCCTCCGGCCGTCGATTGGAGGCACACGTTTACCTTCCCAGCTAATGGCGGCGCCGTCGCCGCGTGGTGAGCCTGCGGCACGTTTTTACCCCTTTGCTGATCGCGCCGCCTCGAGGGCGGCGCCGTCGTCACCACCGATGCCCTCCGCGAGTCGTTCGGGTTGAACTGCCAAGCCATGCCTGCCGGGCCGGCGGCGCCTGCGCCAACGCCACCTCAGTGCGCAGCAGGAAATCAGGTGTAGCGAGTATTCCGCGGCGAGTTCCGCCCTCGCGTTTTGGATGCGCGGGCCACCCGAGCGCTTTGTGCCGCGTGACGGATGTGGTCGCGAGTTAGCCGGTACTCGCCGCGTATCGACAGGGTTCGAGCGGAGGCTGATTTCCGGCGTGCAGCGCCGGCGACGCCCGGACCGACAGGCCTGCTTGGCCACACGGCGACTCGCTCATCGACGTACACTACCGGCAGGTATGACTGGAGAGACGGCAGAGAGTGTAGAGGGCGCGGTTCAGCCCACCACGCGGACAATTGAGCACAACGGAGTCAGGATCGTCGATACGTTTGCCGAAGCTTTCGGCATGCGCGCCGCGCGTGTCGTCATCACGGCGCAATCTCCCGCATGGGCGCAGACGGCTGCGCAGTCGATGACCGGCTTTGCCACATCGGTCATCGGATGCAAAGTGGAAGCGGGCATCGAGGCCGAGAGTCCAACGTCGGAGACGCCGGATGGCCGGCCCGGGATCACCGTGCTGCTCTTTGCCTTCGACGCAGAAGGTCTCGGGCGGCAACTGATCGATCGCGTGGGGCAGACGATTCTCACGTGCCCCACAACCGCCTGCTTCGACGGTCTGCCGCAATCGACCGAACGCGTCACCGTCGGCGGAGCGTTGCGGCACTTCGGCGACAAGTTTCAGGCGAGCAAGGTGCTCGACGGTCAACGCTACTGGCGCATCCCGGTGATGGAGGGCGAGTTCCTCGTCCAGGAAACCTTCGGCGTGCAGAAGGCGATCGGTGGCGGCAACTTCCTGATCCTTGCGAAAGACCAACCGACAGCGCTCTCCGCGGCCGAAGCCGCGGTCGGCGCGATGCGCAAGGTCCGGGGCGTCGTGCTTCCCTTTCCCGGTGGCATCGTGCGCGCCGGCAGCAAAGTCGGCGCGAAGAAATACAAGAACATGATCGCGTCGACCAACGATGCGTACTGCCCGACACTCCGCGGGCGCGACGGAGTCACGAGCCAGATCCCGGACGGCGCGAACTCGGTACTCGAGATCGTCGTGGACGGACTCGATCGCGCTGCCATCGAGAACGCGATGCGTGTCGGCATCGACGCCGCGTGCCGACCTGGCGTCGTCGAGATCACGGCCGGTAACTACGGCGGCAAGCTCGGAAAGCATCACTTTCATCTCCACCAATTGCTCTCACAGCCCGTCTGAAGCACTCACCCTGTTTCGAGGAGAGTTCTATGACGCTGCGCGTTCACCCCTCGTCGATTGCACTGCTGGCGATCGGTGCAGCTCTCACGTTGAGCGCGCAAGTGCCACCAGCGGCGCCTGCTCCTCTCAAGTTCCCAGCGCTGCCGCTCGTCTCGCCGCTCGGCGCACGCAACGATCTCCCGAATGCCTACAACGCCGGCACGAGTTGGGGACAACTGCCTGATGGCAGGAAGTGGGGATCGACTGCCGGAATCGCAACCGCTCCGGATGGAACCATCTGGGCGCTCGATCGATGCGGCGCCTCCGGCGCGGGTGGAACGACCTGCGCGAACTCGCCGCTCGATCCTGTCCTGCAATTCGACACCTCGGGCAAGTTCCTGCGCAGCTTCGGCGCGGGCCTTTTCGTCAGCCCACATAAGATCACGGTCGATCGCGAGGGCTTCATCTGGGTTGCCGACAACGGCCGCGTCGAGGGGCGCGGCCAGCAGGTCATCAAGTTCGACAAAGACGGAAAAGTTCTGCTGACGCTGGGTCAGGCTGGCGTCGCCGGTCCGGGGCTCGACACCTTCGACCAGCCGACAGAGGTCGCCGTTGCCCCAAACGGCGACATCTTCGTCGCCGACGGTCACGGCAACGCGCCGACCGCCAACGCACGCGTCATGAAGTTCGACAAAAACGGCAAGTTTCTCAAGACGTGGGGCAAGAAAGGCACGGGCCCCGGCGAGTTCGACTGCGTGCACACGCTCGCGTTCGATTCGCGCGGTCGGCTGTTCGTCGGCGATCGGCAGAACAACCGGATTCAGATCTTCGATCAAGAGGGGACATTCATCGCCGAGTGGAAACAGTTCGGGCGGCCGAGTGGACTCTACATCGATCGCAACGACACGCTCTACGTTGCGGATTCAGAATCGCGAGATGGTGCGGAGGGGTACGGTTACAACCCGGGTGCGCGTCGCGGGATTCGCATCGGCAGCGCACGAGACGGTAAGGTCCAGTACTTCATTCCCGACGTCACACCCTATCCGTACACTGCGGGTTCAACGTCGCCTGAAGGCGTAACCACCGACGCGCAGGGAAACATCTACGGCGCCGAGTTCACGATGGATGTGAAGAAGTACGTGAAGAAGTAGGGCGGGTCCTGCTCAGTGGACCCGCCTACGGTGGACCAGCCTATTTCACGTTGTCCTTCAGGAAAGAGATCGCCTGTGGCCAAACCTTGGCTGCAACGTCAGCATTGAACGTGCCGAGAGCATTGTGCGGTCCCATGAACGCGTGACCAGTTCCGGGATGAACTGTGAGCGTCACCTTCTTCCCCATGCCGCGCAGCTTCGCTTCGAGCGCGTGCGCAGCCTGTGGTGAAAAGAAGCTGTCGTTCTCCGCCATATGCCCGCTCACCGCGGCAGTCAGCTTCGACCAGTCGGGCTCGGCCTGGCCCTGTGGGAATCCGTAGAAGGGCACGACGGCCGTCACCTTGTCGCCACGATTGGCGGCAATGATGAACGCGAGCATTCCGCCCATGCAGAACCCGACGACGCCGATGCCCTTGCTGGTGACGCTGGGATGCGTGGCGAGGTAATCGACAGCGCCGCTCATGTCGCGGCCGGCGCGATCGGGCGGAAGGCTCTGCATCAGGTGCGAGGCCTTGTCCATCTCGTCGTGCCCTGCGACCTCGCCGTGATAGAGATCCGGCGCGAGCGCCACGAAGCCCGCCTGAGCCAGACGATCCGCCATCTCCTTGATCCCGGCATCCAGCCCCCACCACTCCTGGATCACCAGCACGCCTGGTCCCGAGCCGCCCGCGGGCGTCGCCAGGTAACCAGACGCCATGTTTCCATTACTGCGAAATTCAACAGTCTCAGCCATGTGTGTAAGGATAATCTGATCGCCATGAAAACACTGTGGTCCGCAGTGGCGACGACCGTGGCGCTCAGCACAATCGGCGTGGCCGTTGTTGGGCAGAGAGACCGCCAACCGGTCGACCGATTCCTTGACGTCAACGGCCTGCGCATCCACTACGTCGACTGGGGCGGAAACGAAAAGCCGCTCGTGATGGTGCACGGTCTCGATCGTGTCGCGCGAACGTTCGACCATCTCGCCGTGCGCCTCTCACCCGCCTATCGCGTGATCGCCATCGACATGCGCGGACATGGCGACTCCGGCTGGGATCCGCAGGGACGTTATCTCGTCGAGGATCACGTTGGTGACCTCGAAGGCGTCGTGCAGCAACTCGGACTTCGCGACCTCGTCCTCTGGGGAAATTCGACAGGTGGCCGTGTCGTTCAGGTCTTCGCAGGCAAGCATCCTGAGCTTGTGTCACACGTCGTTTCTGAAGACGTCGGACCCGAACGTCCGCGACAGATTGCCGACAACTACGCGAAGCGTGTGCAGCAGGAGCAGGCCGGGTGGGCGTCGGAGGACGAGCTGCTCGCACAGCTCAGGAAAACCAATCCGCGGATGTCACTCACGGTGCTCGAACCGTACGTCCGCTACGGCACGAAGAAGCGCGCTGATGGCCGTATCGAGTGGAAGCGCGATCCGCAGCTCGTGAATGGATTCGTCGCGACCGACCTCTGGCGATTCGTGCGCACCATCAAGTCGCCAATCCTCTACATCCTCGGTGGCCGCAGCAATATCGTGCCGCCTGAGACGCAAGAAGAACTACGGAAGACGCTGCCGAACGCGCAGCTGATCACGATTCCCAATGTCGGCCACTACCCGAGCGACGAAAAGCCCGACGAGGTGATGCGAATCGTGAGTCAATTTCTTGCCGGCCAGAGAGCCGGCAACTAGGCAACTTCACCGTAGATGCGCGAGGCATGCTCAACGAGCCTCGCGTAGCAACTTGCCTCATCCGCGCCAGCTGCGAAGACAGTGCAGATCGGCTGCCCGGCCTCGATACGATCGCCTGCGTGCGGCACGTCGCGCACATCCGGATCCTCGAGCCATGGGCGCGGGTCGCCGATGACCACGTCCTGACGCGCAAACACAATCGCCTTGCCGTGTGTCTTGCCCTTCGCGAGCAATGCACTGTCCCCGAACACCGGCAGCTCGCCTTTTACACAGGCGTCGGCGTGGATGGCAAACATAGACATGCCACGCGCGCGCTCGACGAGCTCCATCGACGCGGACCAGCGCGGATTCACTTCGACCGGCAGGAGTCCGTGTTCGCTCGCGATCATGTCGATGCTTCCGACACCGACGAGCGAGAACTCCGCCGCCACTGCGTCCACGAGCGCGACGGCATCCGGAACCAGGTCCTCGGGCTCCGTCAGGATGTTGCCGCAGTAACGAAATCCAGACGCTCCGAAGGCGTCGTCGCCGACGAGTTGGCGAGTGACACCAAGCGTGGCACCACGACTGCCAGCGGCAACGAAGATGACGGACCCGGGCGTTCCTTCGACGAACTCCTGCAGGTAGTGGCCGCGCGTAACCGCTTCACCTGGCTGCCAGAGCCTTACGCCCTGGCCACCTCCCGATACACGCGGCTTGAACATCCATCGCTCGACTTCACTCGGTCGTGGCATCGTCTCGTCGCTCGTGATGACACGCGGCACGCGAATGCTTCGCTTCGTGAACGCCGCGGCGAGCGCTCTCGGATCTCGCACGCGACGCAGCACATCGGATCGATTGCCCCATAAGGCACGCTCCGTCGTCAGCGCGTCGACGGCTCTTGGATGATTCTCGAGGCTCGAGAGATAGACGACCGCATCGCTCGGGAGCTCGCGCGCCGCATTCACGACTGCCTCGGGAGAAAACGTCGTCCCGAAGTCTCGCGGCAATGACAGCGCCCGCACCGACGGATGCTGATCGAGGTCGGCATAAGCATCGAGCGCAGTCACGTCGAAGCCCGCACGCGCCGCCGAATCCGCTACCGCCCGGGTTGATACGCCCACGATCAATATGCGGCGGCCCTTCAGTTCCCGGTTCCGGGTTCCAGGTTCCGGGTTCGTGTTCATGGTTCTGGTTCAAAGTTCGGGGTTCCGAGTTCGCGGTTCGCAGAGCACACCGAACCTGGAACCCCGCACCATGAACCACGAACCCGAACCCAGCACACGAACCCGGAACCCGGAACCTGGCACATGGAACGGTCCTTAGATTCCCAGTCGCTGGCGAGCGGCTTCGGGAGTGATCACGTAGAGATGGTCGAGCACGGTGCCCGTCGCCTCGCGGATGCCGAGTGTCTGCACAACCTCCGCGGCGCTTCCACCGGCGAGCCCATCAGCCAGGATGGCAGCGCCCTGAGCAGCATGCTTGGCGACCGTTGCGATGCCGGTGAGCGCCTCGACGGTTACTCCCGGCAGTGTCCGCGACAACCGCGACATCAGTCCTCCGCGGATCGTCGCAACCTTCGCGAGCCTCCCCGACAGGACGACGGATCGTGCTGATGGCGCCGAGATCGCCAGAGTGGCCACCGCCTTCACAATGGACTCGAGATAGCCCTCGAGCGCCTTCTGCCGCGCGGGCGTCGTCACTTCCGCAACCGCTTCGGCACGCGCATCCGGCATCCCGGAAACAGCGAGCGCACCGCCGGAAAAGATCATCTGCTTCGTGACCTGCCCCGCGAGGAACGCGACTTCACCATCGAGGGCTCCGCTCGCCATCGCGCCGATTGGCCCGGATGAACCACCGAGGCCGTCGACGATGCGACCCTGTTCGACGGCGATGGCGGCAGTGAACGCTCCGCCGAGCTCGAGGAGGATAAACGACACATCTCGCGGAGCACAACTACGCCGCCGTGTGTGCTCGTGAATGGCAAGCGTCACTGCGCACACCTTGTCCGCAGTCCCCATGTCGACACGATTGATCTTTCGATGGGAAGGAACCGACGTGAGGTGCACGACACCAGGCGTCATCACGACCTGGGCCGGTGACGAAACGAGCGCCCGCATCAGCGACGATAGTCCTCCGATGCCGCTGCTTTCGCCGCGCGGCGCCAGACATGCCAGTCGAATGTCCGACTCAGTGAGGTCGCGCGCGTTGGTGAGCGGGAGCCCGTAGCCAGACGGGCCCACCACGAGATCGAGCGGAGCAGTTCGTTCGAGCAGACCGAGAATCAGCGCAGGGTCGGCGAGCGCGTCTTCGGTCGGGATCGTTTCGTCGAGGAAGACGCGACCGGCTTCGAGGCCGCAAATGTCGAGACTGACGGTCCCCGGATCGATACCTATGACGCGTGGCATGGCGAGCTTTGCTCGTAATTCAGAATTGAGAATTCAGAATGCAGACACGTCGTAACAAAGTTCGCCTTCTGAATTCTGCATTCTGAACTACAAGGACTCAGCTAATTCAGCTATCGATTCGGCATCGAGAACGAGATCGTTCTTCTCGAACAGCTTCGCGATGCATGCCTTGTGAATCTTCATTTTCAGGCCGCCGATGCCAAGCGCACCGAATGTCGTCACGCCTTCTCTCGTTGCGCCATCGTCGGTGACGTCGATGCCCTCGACCCCAAGCGGCGGAACGGCGTTGACGTCGCCGGCGATCTTGAGGCCGGCACGACCGACCCACGCTGCGCGTGGAATCAGACAGACACCTGCGGGTCCGGCATTGAGGAACATCTCGGCGCCTTCGAGCGCATGCGATGCACCGGCACTGTCCGCCATCGTGACTTCGCGAACGGAGCCACCAAACCGCTGCGCGATTTTCGCGGCGAGCGAACCGTCAGCGGCTCGCCGCGATGTGACAGTCACGCGTGCACCCGCCTTCGCGAGCAACCCTGCGGCGCGAAGACCGACGGGTCCAGAGCCTGCAGTGACAACCGCGGCGCGCCCATCGAGCGTGCCTGCGGCTTGCCGCATCTTGGCGACGGCGGCGACGGCGGTCGTGTTCGATCCGTTTGAATCGAGCATGAGCGACACTCGAAGCGGACCGAAGAACGCCTTTTTCACGGCGCCAAGGAGTTTCTCTCCGAGAGCCATATCGGTGCCGCCGATGAAGATGGCTGTCGAATGCAGATGCTTGGGGCCGCGCGTGAAGATCGCGCCGTGCACGAGATCGCGGACGTTGTCCGTCGTGACCCCGCCGTAGCTCATGACTTCGTCCGCGCCCGCATCGAACGCGACGACACGGTCGAAGACGCTGGGAAGCGGAGATGAATCTAATTGCAGAAGCAGTTTCTTCACGGGAGATCTGGGTAGCTGGGTTGCTAGGTAGCTGGGTCACTGAGTAGCTGGGTTCCTAGGCGGCTGGGTTGCTGGGTTTTCCCCAGCTACCGAGCTACCCAGCCACCCAGCTACCTCAAACTACTTCGGGCTGAAGGGGTGCTTCGCCGTCTTCGCGCCCGCGAGGACGTCGCTCACGGTCGGCTTGCCGCCGAGCGCGCGCGCGATCGATTCCTTCGTCGCCTGATAGTTGTAGTCGTAGATCTTCTTGTCGTCGGCCGCTTCCCAGTGGATGAATACGCCGACGAGGATGCACAGGTCGTCGGCTTTGTCCTTGGAGATGACGCCGCTCTCGACTGAGTCGACCACAGCGCGCGCGACCGCCGCCTGAGCCGGTCCGAACATCTGCACTGCCTGCTTGGCGCCCTTGATCGTCACCTTGTTGAACAGGAGCGTATCCGGCTTGCACGGCAGGTTCGGCGAGACCACCGCCAACAGTGTCGTGAAGCCGTCCTTGTTATTTGCCAGCGCGTTGCAGAACGATGCGCCCGCCGGTCCCGTCTTCGAGCCAATGATCAAGTCGATGTGCGCGACCTCATTGCCATCGCCCACGAGCGACTCGCCCAGAAAAAAGTCCGCTGCCATGTCGACACACTCCTGTCTGGAAGTGAGGGGTCTACTGGTTCTTGATATCAACCGTCTACTAGTTTCTTGGTATGCGCGCTCGCTGGTGACCAGCGTCGAGAGTCGTCGCAATCCGTGCGCGCATGGACCCCTGGCGCGCCGGAAGCCCGACGACTATACCACCGTCTCCCCGTATCTCCGGTGTTACAGTAATGGCTTGGCCAGCTCGTCTCAGGCACGACCTTCCAAGTCCAATCCAGAAACTCCCGGCGACCGTCCGCTCGGGCCCGTGCTCGATTTCATGCGGCTCATGTGGGCCATCAACCACGGCCTGGATCGAGCATCGCGCGGCATGCAGGCCAAGTTTGGCGTCACTGGCCCTCAACGGTTGGTGCTGCGTATTGTCGGAACGTTCCCGGGGCTCTCCGCGGGCGATCTCGCTCGAACCCTTCACGTCCATCCGAGTACGTTGACCGGAATTCTGCAGCGGCTCGAGGCGCGCCGACTCCTTCGCCGGCTCACCGATCCGAGCGATGCGCGACGCGTGCAGCTCGAGATCACGGCACGAGGAAAGCGTCTCACCGTCCCCTCGGTCGGAACCGTGGAATCGGCGATCAAGCGATTGATGTCGACGTGGACCGACTCTGAGCTGAACGTAACGCGGCGAACACTGACCGCGATCGCCGAGGAACTGGACGGATCGCCCACTGAGGCGCGCACGAAGCGAAACGCGCCGCGGTAGCTGGGTTGCTAGGTAGCTGGGTGGCTAGGTAGCTGGGTGGCTGTGAATTCCCCAGTTACCCAGTTACCCAGTTACCCAGTTACCCAGCTACCCAGCCACCTCGAATTACTTCGGGCTGAACGGGTGCTTGGCGGTCTTCGCGCCAGCGAGGACCTCGCCCACCGTCGGCTTGCCGCCGAGCGCGCGCGCGATCGATTCCTTCGTCGCCTGGTAGTTGTAGTCGTAGATCTTCTTGTCGTCGGCCGCTTCCCAGTGAATGAACACGCCGACGAGGATGCACAGGTCGTTGGCCTTGTCCTGCGGGATGACGCCGCTCTCGACGGAATCGACGACGGCGCGCGCGACCGCTGCCTGGGCCGGTCCGAACATCTGCACCGCCTGCTTCGCGCCCTTAATCGTTACCTTGTTGAAGAGGAGCGTATCGGGCTTGCATGGCAGATTCGGACTCACCACTGCCAACAGAGTCGTGAACCCATCCTTGTTATTCGCCAGCGCGTTGCAGAACGCCGAGCCCGCCGGTCCCGTCTTCGAGCCAATGATCAAGTCGATGTGTGCGACCTCGTTGCCGTCGCCGACGAGTGACTCGCCCAGAAAGAAGTCCGCTGCCATGTCGATACTCTCCTGCGTTAGAAAGAAGTTGGCCGCGCGAAGCGCGGCAAGAGATGCTGCCAACCAGCCAAGAGTTCCGCGCGGATATCACGGGCGGAGTTCCTTGGCTGGTTGAGCCCGACGAGTGTATCACTCAGCTCAGTCGCTGACGTATCGCATCACCGGCCGCCCGCGTGCCGAGTTTTCCGCCCACATCACGCGTCATGGCACCGTCAAGAACGGCAGATTCGACGGCCCGATTAATCCGTTCCGCATCGTCGCGCCGGCCCAGCGTGTCCAGCATCAACGCCGCGGACAGAATCGCGCCGATCGGGTTGGCCTCATCACGACCGGCCAGTGGCGGGGCCGAGCCGTGCACCGGCTCGAACATCGAGGCCCTCCCGGGGTGAAGGTTCGCCGATGCGGCCATGCCCAGACCACCCTGCAACGCGCCGCCGATGTCCGTGATGATGTCGCCGAACAGATTGTTGGTGACGATGACATCGAACTGACGTGGGTCCTGGACCAGCATCATCGCCAATGCATCGATGTAAAGGTGACGAGCTGACACGTCCGGATACTCTGCGCTGACCTCACGAAACACCCGCTGCCACAACGCGTGCCCTTCCTGCATCGCGTTGCTCTTGTCAGCCATGCAGACTGCGCGACGCGTTCGCGTTCGTGCAACCTCGAATGCGTGCCGGACGATGCGATGGACGCCTTTGTAGGTGTTGATCTCTTCCTGAACTGCGATCTCGTCTGAGGTGCCGGCCTTGAAGCGGCCGCCGATACCGACGTAGAGACCTTCTGTGTTCTCGCGAAGCACGACGAAGTCCACGTCAGCGGGCGTGCGATCCTTCAGCGGACAGAGTCGCGCATCGAGCAACCGCACGGGGCGATAGTTGACGTAGAGATCGAGCTCGAAGCGAGTGCCGAGCAGGATGTCGCGTGCGTGCCTGTTGTCCGGCACGCGCGGATCGCCGAGCGCGCCAATCAGAATCGCATCGAAGGAGCGCAGTAGATCGTACCCACCCGCCGGGACGGTCTCACTTGTCGCGAGGTAGTGATCGGCGCCCCACGGCAGGTGGTGGAGCTCCACACCGCCAAGCGCCTGCAGCACCTTGACAGCCTGAGCGATGACCTCAGGCCCGATGCCATCGCCCGGGATCACTGCGATGCTTGACACGTCTGTATTCAATCATGGCTCTGGGCTCTGGACTCTGGACTCTTGGCTCTGGCCCTTGTGTCGTTTATCCGAAGACTCTTGCGAGAGCCAAGAGACGAGAGCCGAAAGCCCTCAATGGTATTCTCCGCAGCCATGAAGCGATTCATTCTCGTTCCCCTCGTCCTCATCCCAATCACGCTCGTCGTCTCAGCACAGTCCACTCAGCGCGGACCCGCCCGGGGTGACTGGCCGCTCTACAGCCGTAACCTGGCAGGCACGCGTTACTCCCCTCTCAACGAGATCAACACCGGCAACGTCGCGAATCTCGTACCTGCATGGTCGATGCAATTGACGCGGCCCGCGGGCCGACGCGGAGGTGGCCCTGCTCCAGCTGCCGAAGCCGCGCCTGCAGGACGAGGTGCCGGCGCCGTGGGAAATCCTGCGGCTGGCGCCAACGATGGACTCGATGCCACAGGCAGCAACCCGCAGGCGACACCGATCGTCGTCGGCGGTGTCATGTATCTGCCGGCTCGAGGTAATCAGGTCCTCGCAATCGAAGCGCATACCGGTAAAGAGATGTGGCATTACCTGATGCCAATCGGCATCGAGACAACCGCGCGCGGTGTTGCTTACTGGCCCGGTGACGGAAAGCTTGCGCCGCGTATTTTGCTGACGGCCGGTCCGCGGCTCGTGGCCCTCGATGCTGCAACTGGTGTCCCCGCCGCAGACTTCGGACGCAATGGCATCGTCGAAATCGCCGTGCCCTGGAACGGCGTGCCGACGATCTACAGGAACGTCGCGATCCTGGGTGCGACCACCGGTGAGGTCGCGCTCTCCGCGCCAGGTGACACACGCGCATTTGATATCAGGACGGGCAAGCACCTGTGGGATTTCCACACGGTGCCGTTGCCCGGCGAGCTCGGACACGATACGTGGCTCGATCGCGGATGGCGCAATCGATCGGGCGTCAACGTGTGGGCGTGGTACATGACGCTCGACGAGGAGCGCGGCATCCTCTACATGCCTGTTGCAGGTCCTGCTGGTAACTACTGGGGCGGCGATCGTCCAGGCAACAACCTCTTCGCC